>ERZ1106943.26-NODE-26-length-190072-cov-8.512891_pt1 | contig 190072 bp, 156 predicted proteins | sample MGYA00403671_ERZ1106943 | MGnify/ENA primary metagenome ERZ1106943 (study PRJEB35170, sample SAMEA104062427) | human gut metagenome | biome: human gut; feature: human-associated habitat; material: faeces | place: Denmark | collected 2012-06-14 ...
GGATCTGCGTATGACGGAACTGTCGTCGTTGAAAAACATTGGATGTGCGTTTTTTTAGAAAAAGAAAGAGGTTTATTTAAGTGTTAAGGCAGAGTGATTAGTGACGAGGGAGTTATTAAGGTTTTAGGTCATAGTGATTAGTGATGAGGTTTGATGGATAAAGGATGGAAGGATGGCGAGAGTTATCGCGAGTAATCGAGAATAATCGCGAGTTAACACGAGTTATCACGGGGAATTATGGGAGGTTTGGGATGAATGGGAAGATTGGGATTAAAAAGATTAGTAATAAAGGTTTTTGGTGGGATAAAGGCGGCAGGATGCCGCCTTTCCATTATTAAATAAAGGTTAGGCAAAGGTACAACAATGGGATGGCAATGTCAATAGTTGAGGTAATATTTAACGTTTTTATACTAAAAATAATGGTATTTGTTAAATAGTGCGCATTTAAAGGGCCTCAGAGTTATTTGAGTTATCAGAGGAATCGGGATTGTTTGGAGGTGAAGGGATGGGAGTTGTGGGAGTTGTGGGAGGATTGGGAATAGTGGGAGGTGCAGACGGAAAAGGCTTTTGCTTTCCGCCTGCAGATAATGGATGTTTGGATTTGTGGGAGGTTTTGGTTTTATTTGATAGCGGTCATGGCGTCGAGGAGGTCCTGATAGCAGGTGACTTTGTGGTATTGGACTCTGGAGGTTGACATTTCGTTAAAGAGTTTGGTACAGCAGTCAATTTTTGCATTCTCTATGGCATTAATCTGCATTGAGGATAGAGAACCCTTAGTTTCGGCTATGAAGAAAATGTGTTTGACATCGCCACGTTCCATCGCTATCGCCCAGTCGGGAGCATAAGCGCCGACAGGAGTCGGAATTTGGAAACTACGCGGCAACTTTGCATAAACTACAACTTCGTTGGACTCATCGAGGTCATGAGCGAAATTGCGCTCACCAAGACTATCGGAAATCACATAGTCGGTAACATGCTTGGTGGCACGGTAAGCCTTGTTGAACTCGACCTGATTTGAGACTGCAAAAATCCCAGAATCATATTTGCCATCGGTCAAATGATACTGAATATGGTCGACAATCATCGTCGCCTTCTGTTCCCGGATAATCTGAATGACTTTACGAATAAATTCTTCCGGGTTGTTGCGGAACAGCGCAAGTTTCGACGGACGAAGGCCCTGAAGAATCTTGGCGGCTGTGCGTCGTGTCAGATTCGCACCTTTAGCCACCTGGCCGACAAGGTCGTATTTCACGGTCGAAGTGCTGACATCAGTAAACTCCTGCGACGAGGAACGAGTGTTGCCAAACTCCGTGACGTCATCATTGTCCTGTTCGCCAACAATCTTGACATAGCGCAGGGTCCTCACCTTTAACTCGTCAGTGTTGAGATGCAGGATTGCCTTCTCGATAAGTTCCTTGCTGTCGTATGAGACCGTATAGACATACTGATGGTTGATTTCACGCCAAAGTGCCTGAAACTGTTCCTTGTTGAAATTGCCGTTTGTTGTCTGGACAGGTACTTTGGTCTTCGCACCATTCTCAGTCATACCTTCAAGTTGTGAGGGATCGAAAATGGAATTGATGAGCCTTGTGATGCCTTCCGCCATCGGGGCGAGCCGCGTACCATAAGGCACCAGTTTCTCGGCAGCAAGGTCGGCATGATATTTCGGGGTGATATTTCCTGAAGAATCGACATAGCCGTTATCCTCAAGATAAACCATTATGCGGCTTGCCTCGCCGTCGGAAATGACATGAGGCTGACCATCGACCTGAATAGTCTTGCCCTCGAAATAGTTGGATGTGGCTTTGGAGACTCGCTCGCGCAAAGCCTCGCGGGTCTCGCACTGAAGGGCGACTGTGAAATCGGCGTAACTTTCATTGGCAATCACGGTCAGCACATTAATCTTGTGCACATCGTCGCCGAGCAGTTCCTTGTCCTGACGTATACCGTTGCGGTCGACAGCGATACGCAGGCCACGTCCAACCTCCTGACGTTTGGTCGTAGTCGAATTGCTGTGGCGCAGGGTGCAAATCTGGAACACATTCGGATTGTCCCAGCCCTCGCGGAGCGCGGAGTGCGAGAAGATGAAACGTGTGGGTTCATCGAAACTCAACAGACGCTCCTTGTCGCGAAGAATAAGGTCATAGTCCGAGGCTTCCTCGCTTATGTCACTGCCACGCTTGACCTTGGTGTTGGTCATGTGCCCTGTCTTTTTGTCAATCGAGAAATAGCCGCGATGGGTCTCGTATGGGTGGAAGCGTCTAAGATAGCGATTGTAATCCTCGTCAAAAATGTGAAACTCATCATTGACGAGACGGCCATATTCTTCCTCAAAAATCTTCTGAAACACGCCCTTGACCTCGTTGCCGTCGTCATCGTACGAACGGTATTTGGCGACTTCGTCAATGAAGAAAAGCGAAAGACATTTGATTCCCTTCTTGAAAAGTTCGCGTTCCTTCTCGAAGTGCGCCTTGATAGTCTCGCGAATCTGGACACGCTGAAGATGAAGTTCGTTCTGCGCTCCGATGACCTGACCCTTGACAATGGTCTGACCATTAGTGAAAACGACATAACCGACAGGCTGGCGGTCGGTGCCGGGACAGATTTCAGAGATAGTATAATCCTTGTATTCAAGAAGTTCGTTCGATTCAGCGAAAAGAGAATCACCGACACCAAGAGTTCTGACCAGACGGCGAGGCTCACCGGAGGCATTCTTGACCTCAATCTCGAGGCGTGCCATCGGAGGTTTGGAAGGCGAAAGGACTATGTCATCGAGGTACATATAGCCGTTTGTACCCCGGAGATTTTTGAGTTCAAAACCGATAACGCGGATGCGTTTGACAAGTCTTTCGCGGTATGCGTCGAGGGCGTCAAGGGCATAGACAGTATCATGCTTGGTCTTATGAGTCGCGGAATAGTTCAGCACGAAAAGCGGGTTGAACTTCTTGAGAGCAGACTGCGTGGCGGCGCCCTCCATCTTCTGCGGCTCGTCCATGATGATAATCGGGCGGTTGGCGGCTATAACGTCAATCGGACGGCGAGAGGCGAATTCGTCGCGCTTGGAGTAAATGATGCGGCTTTCCTTGGAGCGGCCACCCTCTCTGAGGGAAGCGGCAAAAGCCTGAGTATTTATGATCATCACATTAAGGCCGGCATCCTGCGAGAATTGGTCGAGTTGGTTGAGGTTGGAACTGTTGTAGACAAACCAACGGGCTTTCTTTCCGTAATGCTCCATGAAGTGTTCCTCGAGCATACGGAACGATTTGGCTACACCCTCGCGTATAGCGATGCTCGGCACAACAACGATGAACTTCGACCAGCCGTAGAGTTTGTTGAGTTCAAACATAGTCTTAATATAGACGTAAGTCTTGCCTGTGCCTGTTTCCATCTCGACATCGAGGTTGACGGCACCGAGGCCGTCAATCCGCGAAAGAGATTTTGAAAGTGGTACACCTGCGGCAGTCTGAACGGAATTGAGATTTTCGAGTAACTGCGCTGAATTCAGTTCTACATCGGTGTTTCGGTAGCCGTCATCGTCGAGCATCTCGCGCATGACACCGTCCCTGATTTTTCCCAAGTCGCGACGATACCTGGAGGAATCGCGGTTGGGCTGACCAGCGAAGACAGCGGTTGTATTCTCAACGGCATCCGTCTGATACTGTTGAATTTTGAATTTGAACTTCATCGGTTTCAGGTAATATGTTACGTGCCCATTCAGGCACATTGTCCACATATAATTTACCTAAAACACCATTGCTCAATCTGAAAAGAGGTTTTATCTTCTTGTTTTCTGCAGAATTGTCATAAACATACAGACGGTCGACATCATCGGCTATCGATGCACAGTTGGCAATCGATTTCACATAACGGGACACAATCTTTGTGATAGGAACATCATGTCCGCCTTTCATTACCCTTCGGGCAATACGCGCAGCGTTAATGGCCGGATTTTCAGTCGAAATAAAGAATATCCTAACGAAATAACCCATTTCTTTCGCACGGCGAATAAAATCGAGTTTGTCCGGAGCAGACATAACGGTTTCAAAAATCAGGCTTTGTCTGTTCTTGAGACAATCCTCACGCAATGTCTCGCAATATCTTGCGGCATCCAGCACGGCATCCGGAGAATTCCAGTCACCAAATTTTTCCTGTGCGACGTTGTCAGGATTCACATAGACCGCATCCTCGATCCAGTCGCTTTGCAATAGTTGGGACGTGACAGTAGTCTTACCGGACCCGTTTGGTCCGGCTATAACGATAAGGATAGGTTTGTGACCGGGACGACGCATTCAGACAATTGAGTCAATTGTTGTAAGATTTTGCCTCAGCACGCTTCTGTGCGGAAGCCTTGCGGAGTGAAGCAAAAAACACACTGTCAGCCGCGCGGTTGCTTTGGCGCACCTCACGTGCAGCTTTTGCCATCAGGTGGTCCAGCATCTCGTCTGTCGGCTCGGACTTGGCGTTGAAGCGATAGGATTTAAATTCTTTTTCAGACATTTTTCGTTACATGACGGTTGGGGTCTGCAAATATAACAAATTTAGTTGAACAATATGTTTTAAGTAACTCTAAAAATTAGTTTATATAAATCATGAAATAACATCAGAGGATTTTGCGGATGGTGTCGGGGGAGTAGTGGCGGAAGATTTGCTCGAAGTTGTCAAGGACATTGTCGTTGGCTGCGGAAGCGTCACGCATAACGAAGTATTGCGGCTTCATCTTCGCAATCTCCGTCACGGTGGACTCGTTCACATCGGTATCGAAGGTGGCAATAAAATAATTGCCGTCAACGAAGAATACCTTTTTGCCGTTAACCTCCTTTTCCTCAATCTTGACCGAAAGTTCGATGTTGAGTTCAGGCATAACCTGGAAAAGCAAGTCGAGCGGTGTACGGTCGGACTTGACGTTGTCAACGGTCGTAAAGATATCCTTTGCATCGAAGTCCTCCGGCGTATAGAACACATCCTCCATATTCGACGAGTCGAGTTTGAGGACACGGAAGCCGATGTCGAGGTCTTGACCGTTCAGCCCAGCTTCCTCCTTGACTTTCTTACCTGCGCGACGAATACGTTCCTCACCGATTTGACAGATGGTTTCGTAGCCCGCCTTACGAGCTTCGCTCTTTTCGTCTGTGATTTCGGGAAGCTGCACCATGATGAATTTACGCTTGCCTCCATCTTCGGCATTGAGTTTCATAACCGCATGGGCAGTAGTTGCACTGCCGCTAAAGAAATCAAGGATGATAGCATCTTTTGATGTACGAACGGCTGTTAATAAAAGATGTTTTATCAGTTCAGATGGTTTGGGAAAATCAAATGGTCGTCCATTAAAAATGGACCGAATCTCAGCGGTTCCTTGGGCTGTATTGTACTTATCTGAGGTAATCAGATTTCTAAAGGGTGCAGAACGCTCGACAGGTATACCTTCATTATCAACTTTTTGATACCTTTTACAGTATACAGACCATTGTCCACCATTATTTTTGAAGACAATGAAATGATTATTTATACCCCACTCAATTTTAGCCTTGCTCCAAAGATAATTCCACCCTTCAGAAGATTTTGTTGTTGTGCCGCCAGGAAATCTAATAGTGCCATCGGGCATTGTTATACCAAAATCTAATGCAGCTGAATAATGATTACCGACACGTCTCCTGTCCAATTTATCCAGCGCATAACGTCCGCGTTCTATTACGTATTCATCGGTAAGAGTAAAGCCTTCATCATCCGATAAACGACCATCAAAGCAAAAATATTTGCGATTCTTGGTATACACAATAATATTCTCAGTTACCGTAACTATATCAGTACCAGTATTTGAACCTGCTGTGGACTGCCAAATTATGTTTGTTACAAAATTTGGTTGACCAAATATTTCATCACAAACCTTTCGCAGATTTTCAAGCTCATTATCATCTATTGAAATATAGATAACGCCATCGTCCGAAAGCAAATCACGAGCGACTTTGAGGCGCGGATATATCATATTGAGCCAATCAGTATGAAAGCGGCCATTGCTTTCTGTGTTGCGCTGCATTGGGTCAATCAGTTGGTTGGCTTCTTCATCAAAGATTCCACTGGTTGCCTCGAAGTCTTCACGAGACTGTGCGAAATCGTCATTATAGACGAAGTCATTGCCTGTGTTATAAGGAGGGTCAATGTAAATCATCTTGATTGCACCGAGATAGTTCTCACGGAGAACTTTAAGCACATCAAGATTATCGCCCTCGATATATAAATTTTTGGTGTTCCAAAAATCGACAGAAGCACCGAGGTCGGGACGAAGGGTCTTATCAGTAGGCTCATTTGCAAGGCGAGAGGCAGCACGCTTATCGGGCCATGTGAACTGATAGCGTTCCTCTGCCCCGTCAAGCAAGTCCTTCGACAACTCATCGCGTAGTTTGTCGAAGTCGATGGCCAACTCTGGCTTTCCTTCTTTATTTAGTCGCTCAGTGACGCACTGCGGAAACAACGCCGATATCTTCGCCACATTGTCATCTGCTGCGTCAAGGCTTTTCATTTTGAGTTTTTCCATTATATTTAACTGCTTCTATTAATTCGTTATGTTGGTGTTCCTCAATACTCAAGGGAACGCATTTTGTCAATATCACAGAAAATAAGATTGAAGCGCATCCAACAATAAATGCAATCCGATTAGCCCTTCGTGAAATATGTAATGCTTGTTGAGTTTCAGTTCTACATCCCTCTTGATCAATTTCGATTAGGCGAGTAGTTGGTATGATTCGTGATTGCAGTAAGCGTTTTGTAAATCCTATTAGTTGTTTATCAAAAATTGCAGTATAACTACATGTTGGCATATTACTATGCTTATCTTTTATGTCAGGATCGAATAGTAATATTATGTAATCTCCTTTTTCCAGTGTTTTCAAAAATGAAATCACTTGGATAGCATTAACTGTATTTAAATCATTTGTATTTAAATCATCAGTAAGAATAGGAGTTACATCTATTACGTTTTCTTTTGTTTCTTGGAATAAATTGGATTTTGTTATTATTCGCATTTCTTCTTTTTCAAAAGAAAAGGCAACCTGTATTGATAATTTTTTTAGCAATAGATTAAACAATAATCCAATCTCATGTCTAACACCGTCTTTCAAATGTTTCTCACAAAGATTTTGTTTGTGATTATAATGTTTGATTATAGTCTTTACTATTTTTATCTCGAATTTATGCATTATATTACAGTTTTTTAAGTTTTTGAAGTTCAAGAAATAATTCTCTTTTCCGTCTCGGCTGTTTGGTGGCGTTCATTTGACATTCCAAATATGCAATCTGACGCTCGATTTTGGCTAGTTGCTCATCGGCATTGATTTGGTCCTGTAGGGACATGCCTTTGGCATGTTGAACCTGCGCCGTATTGACATTTGTCACATCGCAAAGCGATGTCCCTACAAGAGGGATATTCCCAATGTCGCGCACAATGTTTTCCCACACCATATCCAGATTCAATCCCCTTAATTGAAGGGACAAACCTTCTGCATGTTGCCATGGTGTTAGAAACAAGCGAGTATAATACACGGCAAGCATAGCCTCGCCTTCGAAGCGAAGCAGATATATTACGCACTGCGGAATACTTTTAGCGAGAAGGACGATATTTTTTGTATCGAAGTCGTGAGATTTGAGCGATACTTCGATAACGAAAATCTCTTTAACCTCGGCACCCTCGGCGATAGCCGGGAGTGTGCGCGGTGTAATCCAGTTGACAAAGTCAAGACGAGACACGTCGCCATCGAAACTATCACGTTGCGATGGTTTCCAGTCGAACCGCTTATAAAGTTGAACCTTAGGGAGCGGTCGCTTGACTTCTGTGGATTGTGGCAGTCCTAACATATCAGCGTACAATTAGAAAGCATATTAATTCGAAATCATCAAGGCCACGGACTTCGTTGCCGAATAGCGAGCCTGTATCGCCGTCGAGGAAGGAAAAGAGGTCAGTGGACTCCTTAACCTTGATTAGTGACGAGATGGTGTCGCCGAGCAGACGGGAGTAGGTGCCCATACGCTGGCCGTCGCGCGTCTCGGCGTTGAACTTGCGGCACAGGTCGAGTATAGGCTCGGACTTGCCACGGCAAAGCCGACGCATACGGTCGAGAAGGCCTTTCGGGTCGAGGTGGTTGACAATTACCTCGGAGTCCTTCGAGATATAGACCATATAGAAAGGGTGTAGGCGGTTCTTGCGGTCAATATTGACGCCATTGTTGCGGTTCTTGAGGACGAAAATCACACCCGGAGGCGCGTCGGGCGATGACGGGACAATGGCATGAAGTCCCATCGGGGTATGCTCGATGTCGTGGCCCTGACGCATATAGTCAAGAAGGTCGAGGCGGAACTCGTTCAGGCCTAAGTCCATGATTGAGACGCCGGTATTCATTTCCTCAATATCTACGACTTCCTCCCGGAGGCGTTCCAACTGGTCGCGGCGGTATTTGAGGTCGCCCTGTTCCTCGGCAGAAAGAGGATTGTCATCACCGGTGGCAGTGAGAACCGATACTTTCATGCGAGCCTCGACGCGACCTTTGAGATTGATGTAATCGTCAAGGTCCATGTCGGGCCAGTAGTTGACGAGTTGGATGACAGCGTTGCGCGAGCCGATGCGGTCGATACGACCGAAGCGCTGAATTATGCGCACGGGGTTCCAGTGAATATCATAGTTTATGAGGAAATCGCAGTCCTGGAGGTTCTGACCCTCAGAGATACAATCGGTGGCGATAAGCACGTCTATTTCCTCGTTGAGATTGGGATATAGAGAGGATTTTTCCTTGGAGACGGGGGAGAAAAGGGTGAGGATTTTGTTGAAATCGTATGCTCCGCGGGAAACATCGCGAAGCGATGTCCCTACAGTGTCGCCACTTATCAGACCGATATGAGAGCCGAGAGACCTGACGACCGGCGAGATGTTGTTGTAGAGATACTGCGCGGTATCGGAGAAGGCGGTGAAGACTATAATCTTTTTGTTGTTGCCATTGATGGGATTGGCGAACTTATCGCGAATGTCCGAGATGAGCATCTGAAGTTTGCTGTCATGTTCAGGAGTAATGTCGGCAAGCATGAACAGCAAGGTCCTGAGGTTATCATAGTCTTTGGCGAGATAGGAGCGCCACTGAACATACTCCATATCGGCGAGGTCGATTTTAGTCTTTCGGCTTCCGATAAAGACGGTGTCCTCCCTCTCGTCGAAGTCGAGACCGTATGAGAAATCGTAATCACAGACCATAGAGGCCTCTTGCTTAGAGGCGAGGGCGTCAATTGTGGTACCAATGTATTTCAGAATTCTCTCAAGGGTAAGGCGGAAGGAGTTGACAGAACTCTCGAGGCGTTTGAGCAGATTTATGCTCATAAGTTGCCGGATGCCGCGCTCGCGACCGCTGCGCGACAGATTGGCAAGAGAGCCGTCGCCCTTTGAATCGATATACTTATCAATACGGCTCGGCAAGATGAAATCGGAAGGCGTATAGATGGCAAGGTTCAGTTCGGTAACACTGACGAAAATATCGTTGAAACTTACGGCGTCGGGGAGGTCGGTAAGTTTCGGAACACGTGAGAGCGGTTTCAGCCTCACCGGGAACTTGCCGATATCGGTGGTGTCGTAATACTGCTCAATATGCTTGCGGGAGCGGGCAATGGTAACGCTGTCGAGGACCTCGAAGAAGTCGAAACTCAGCATTTCGAGCAAGGTCTTCGTGGTGCGTTCCTCGGGCGGGAACTTTGACCAACGGTTGAAAGCGGTCTGTGCCTGACGGAAGATTTCATCGAGGGAAGAGTCAGTAGAGAGCAGAGAGTCGAGTTTCCGACTGTCGCCCTCGTAGGCGAGGGCCAACTGGTTGCGGAGGTCGGCGAAACGGTTGTTGACGGGGGTGGCAGAAAGCATTAGGACCTTGGTCTTCACTCCGGCGCGGATTACCCTGTTCATCAATTGGAGGTAGCGGTTTTCACGCGGATTCTCGTCGTTTTCGCCGGTGATAACTTTGCCTCCATTACGGAAGTTGTGGCTCTCGTCGATAACGACAAGGTCGTAATTTCCCCAGTTGATGTGTTCGAGGTCAAGGCCGTTACTTTGGCCCGAAGTGCGCGACAGATCGGTGTGATAGAGGATGTCATAGCGCAAACGGTCGGCGACGAGAGGGTTGTTGACATAGTTACTGCGGTAAGTGACCCAGTTGTCGTGAAGTTTCTTCGGGCATAGAACGAGGACAGACTTGTTGCGGTTCTCGTAATACTTGATTACCGAAAGAGCAGTGTAAGTCTTGCCGAGGCCCACGGAGTCGGCAAGGATGCAACCATTGTATTTCTCCAACTTGTTTATGATGGCGAGAGCGGCATCACGCTGGAAATTGTAGAGTCTGTTCCAGATGACGCTCGACCTGAAGCCGGTTGCCTCGTTGGGCAAAACATCTTCGGAAATATCTTCAAGAAACTCGCTGAAGATGTTGTAGAGCGTAACGAAATAGATAAACTCCGGGGAGTTCTCTTTGTAGGCGTTTGTGATGTTGTCGAGCACCTCGTTGGTAACGACCTGTAATTTCTCACTGTCGTTCCAGACCTGGTCGAAGAGGTTGAGATAGAATTTAGATAACGGTGCGTCGGTGCGCTGGACGAACTGATAGGCGTTGTTGCCACGCTCACAGCCGAGGTCGACTGTGGTGAAACCGGTGACGGGCATATAGTTGGTATCATCAACATTGATGAAACCCATCATGTTCTCATTGGTACGGTTGGATTTGAAACAGGCTTTTTTCCGAATCCAGTCTGCACATTCTTTGGCAACGGCTTTCAAAGAAAGTTCATTGCGGAGTTTGATTTCAAACTCCGTGCCAAAGAGATCGCGCTCACGATTGAGGCGGGGAATGTAAAACTCGCGGCGCTGTCTGTCGGCCTTCTCGGTAATGAATGAGGGCGAGGTGAAAATGAAGCGCAACTCGGCAATATCGCCAAGTTGTTCGCGTAGTTCCTGAAAGGCATAAATTGAGAAACTTGCGGCGGCGACGGACACACGACTACCGGATCTGATGGTTGTCATCAAATCGTCGCGCAAGGTGCGGTTGACATTATCTATGAGTTGAGGTTGCACAACGGGGTCGCTCGCTTCACAGCCATTGACTCCATGATGGCAGATTAGATCGGTCTATTATAAAGAAAAGCGGGAGCCTTTTACCTGCTCATTCCGCTCTTAGAGGCCGACCAAAGCCCGATGTAGTAGAACGAGCAATGGTAAACGACCCCGCGAAGTATGTATATGCATTAATTCCAACCCACTTCGATGAGAAATGAGCCGGAAGTACATAAACGTACCCAGGGGCGTCCACTATTGCTTTATACTCGACTACATCTTTGAAATTGGTCGTTTCTAAGAGCCAAGAAATAAAGCGTTAGGTAACGCCTTTCGTATGTAAAACGAACCCGCCCAATCATTGCCGCTTTTGTGGCAAGCCGATTACCCGGTGTTACTCCTCCTCCGAGGCACCACGCATCGCGGGGTTCATTGCAAATTTAGTGATTATTTTTGAGATGGCAATAAAGAATAAGTGTTAAGGCAGAGTTATGAGTTACGAGGTCTGGAGGATAAAGGTGGGGATCCGGGCGGCAGGATGCCGCCACTCCATGGTGGGTCAGAAGGTGAGGTGGAGGGCGAGGCGAAGGCCGGAGCGGGAGATGGTGTAGGCGGGGTGGCGGTGGGTGATGCGCCAGACGTAGTCGAGGCGGAGGCAGCGGAAGATGTTGTCGAGGCCGGCGGAGAGTTCGATGTAGGGGGTGCGGCCGACGTCGACAGTGGCGATGCCGTCGCTGCCGTTGCCCCAGGGATTGGCGGGGAAGGCGAGCATATCGGGATTGAGGCGAGGATTGTTCCTGTCGGAGAGTTTTCCCCAGAATGAACGTGCGGAGAAGACTTCGCGGAGTTTCAGTTTCTTGAGGAGGGGGATGTAGTTGAGTATGGCGCCGTTCGCCCAGTAGGTGAAATCGAGCGAGCAATAACTGTCAGCAACGAATTCCATAGGGTTGATGAGTGCGAAACTTTCGGGCTGTATGACGTATGACATGTTGGCGTTGGGTGTGAACAACTGGGTGTAGGGTGTGTGCCTCGACCAGACGTGACCGCCCTTGGCCATGAAGTCGATGTATCCCCAGGCTGAAAGCCAGAAGCGTTTCTGGAAACTCATCTCGGTGCGATTGACGGCCCAACGCTCGCCGAAAGCCTTCGGTCCGTAACGGTGGGAAAGTACGAAGACCGGAGCATCGAGATTGATGGGTATGCGGTATGATCTTGTCTGATAGAATTTCTCGCCGGGAGCATAACGGAGTTCAAGGTCGAGCCAGTTGCTGTCGAAATGTTCTAGGGGCGTGCCGTCGCCGAGACTGAACTTCAGCAGGCGCGAGTCGTAGATGGTGCTGTTGACGGCGCAAGCCTTGAGGGAGAAGTTGTTCTCGAGTTCGAGGGTATAGGCCAACTGGTTGCGCAGTTCATAACCCAGAAGCCGGTTGTCGCCGCGTTTCAGCGACAGCACGAAGTTGTCGGGATTGGTGAACATGTAATTCTCGCCGGGACGGAAGAGGTCGTAGGTGGATTTTATGGCCAATGAATGGATTGGGAATTCGCGGGGATGAAATTTTTTTTCGTTGAAGGAGTATTCGGCCTCGACAGAATATTTCCACTTGTGGTCGCGGCTCCCGTAAGCGGCATAGAATTTCGCGAACCAGTTACGGGAAAGGGAGGCCATTGTCATGCCTCCGGCGCGAAGGCGAAGGCCCTCGAGGTCGTTATAGGACATGAAGGTGTTGACGGGTCCGATGTCGAATTTCGAGGGATTGCCGGTGGCGACATAGCCCGAGAAGAGAATCTTGACGCCTTTCTCGAAATAACGGTAGGCTGGATATGAGCGCAGGCGTTCCATCATCAGTCGCACCTTGCTTTCGCCGGGCGACATGTCGATGAGGCGGGCCTCCTGCCAGTAGTCTTCGCCGCGGTTCTCGGCGTCGGCAGTCATCCTTTTCTTCGCCATCGAGCCAAAAATGTCGTTCTCGTTTTCAGGTGCCTCGAATGAATGGCCGGCATAGCCGACATTCCGGCGGGCATAGAGGCCCTGGACTCCGGGGAGCACCTTGACCTCGAGCGTGAGGTCATCGCGTGTCTTGAGACGCGAGCCGTCGGGCGCACGGACGTATTCCTGATGGAGGGCGAGGTTCTCGATGAAGTTGAGATTTATCTCCGGGGCTACACGCATGTTCACGGCAGAGATGAACATGGCAGAGTCAGACGGCTCGACTATCATCTGGCCTATGAAGCCGAATGCGGCCTTGTTGTGCGGGTAGAAACTAAGGGTGTACTGTTTTTGACCATTTGCTGTGGTCGTGGAATCGGTCAGGAAGAATTTGTAGAAATCAGCGGCGAGAGGCGAAAGCGGACTTACGAAACGGTTCTGGAGAAGATTGATATCGCGGTCGTAGAGGTCAATCTCTCGGAGAACGTCATCCATGAACTGCTGCATCGACTGCTTGTCGGTAATCTCGTCGACACCAGCCGAGGTCTGTCCGGTAACAATCTCGCGGACTACATTGCCGTCCCGACGGTAGTACACATCGGATGTAGTCTCCTTTAGCGACATATTGAGTATGGGCTTTCCCGAAACGTCCGATGTGTCGACATGCTCCCACAGGAATGGGAAGCGTTTCAGCAACGCATTCGGGTCGTCAGGCGAGCCAATGTCGTTGAGGGCGACAGTCACGCGCTGGTATTTGTTGTAAGAATAATAGGGATTGCGATGAGGATCGTTCACGGCTGCGGTGTGGCGAATGCGCTCCATCATGTCGACGGCAGGGTTATTTTTCTTGGAGTAACGGCTTTTACGTATCACAACCTCGCCGAGCATTTCGGCCTGCGGAGCGAGATAAACCGCATAGAGATTTACGCGATTCTTGCTTACTTTCAAAAAATATGGCTTATAGCCCTGCGAAGAAACGCGGAAGGTAATGGCTGTGTCGGGTATATTGATTTCAAATATGCCCTTGGAATCGGCCACAGTACCGAACTTTTTTCCGACAGCAGAGACAGCGGCATAGGGAATGGGCTCGTCGGACAACGAGTCGCGGACGATTCCACGCACAAGATATGTATGGACGTCCTTACGCGCGGAGGCAGGCTCCGGTAAAATAAAAATTACCGCAAGGACAAAAAGCATCAGCAAACGTGCGCGTGTCATCATAATTTACTAATTTTGTTCAACGAACCCGACTGTCTCAAATGCAAAGATAAATATTTTCAGCGATGGCCTTAGAAATAGAACGCAAATATCTTGTTATCAATGAATCGTACCGGGAAATGGCAATCGAAAAGCGCCATATTGCCCAGGGATACCTCTCAACCGACCCGGACAAGACCGTAAGAGTGCGCATCGCCGGTACAAGAGCATTCCTCACTGTCAAAAGCCGAAATCAGGGCGATGTCCGGCATGAGTGGGAATATGAGATTCCCGTGAGCGATGCCGAGGAAATGCTGGAACTGTGTACCGGAACAGTTCTTGCGAAGTGGCGTTACATCGTGCCTTTCGAAGGCTGGACATGGGAGGTGGACGAATATGAGAACAATCATGCGGGACTTGTTGTTGCCGAGGTCGAGATAGACAATCCGGACAGGAAGGTTCCCCTACCCTCATTTGCAGGCGAGGAAGTCACGGGCAGGCCTGAATACTACAACTCAACGCTCGCACTTCGTGCCTACGGGAAGGCCTGAAGCCATTTGTTTGGCGGAGTCAGGACTCTTCGGCAGCAATCTCGGTCTCCCTGTCAGCCTCGGCCTGAAGACGTGCCAGACGCTCGGCCTCAATGCGGGCCTGCTCGGCGGCTTTTTCTTCTGCCTTTCTTGCCTGTTCCTCGGGACTGCGCAGCATAAGACGGACTACGTTCTCGACATGCTGAGTGTGGGGGAACATGTCTACCGGCTGCACCCGGTCGACACGGTATTTAATGTCAAGCATCGCTAGGTCGCGAGCCTGAGTCGCGGGATTGCAACTGACATAGACTATCCTTTCGGGGGAAGCATTGAGTATAACCTTAACAACATCCTCGTGCATTCCCGCGCGGGGAGGATCGACAATCATTACGTCGGGACGGCCATGTACAGAAATGAATTCGTCAGTAAGTACGTCCTTCATGTCGCCTGCGAAGAATTCGGTATTCTCGATGCCGTTGAATTCAGAGTTGACTTTGGCGTCGGCGATTGCCTCCTCGACATACTCGATGCCAATTACCTTTCGGGCCTTCGAAGAAACAAAGTTGGCTATAGTTCCTGTTCCGGTGTAGAGGTCGTAGACAAGTTCACTTCCGGTAAGCCCCGCAAAGTCACGCGCCACTTTATAAAGTTCGTAAGCGCCCTGCGAGTTGGTCTGATAGAATGATTTGGGTCCTACACGGAATTTCAGGTCTTCCATCTTCTCGATGATATGGTCCTCACCGGAATGTACATGAATCTCCTGGTCGCCGATTGTATCGTTTACCTTGAGGTTTATTACATACAGAAGCGATGTTATCTCGGGAAATTTTTCGTGAAGGGCGTCTAGGAGCATCTTTATTTCGTCGGGGTTATCCTCGCCGAAAATCATAACTACCATGATTTGGCCGGTGGACGCGATGCGTACCATCATGGTGCGAAGCAGACCCTGTTGTGCCTTGAGGTCATAGAATGTTATGCCGTGTTCCTTGCCGAAATCCTTCACAAAGTTGCGCATACGGTTAGAGATGTCATCCTGCAGGCAACACTTGTTTATGTCAAGCACCTTGCTGAAAGCGCCAGGAAGATGGAAGCCCGCAGCATCTCTGTCTTCGAAGACCTCGTCGGAACGCAGTTGCTCGAATGTAAGCCACTTCTTGTTGGAGAAAGTGTATTCCATTTTGTTTCGGTATTCCCACTGCAGTGGTGAACCCTTGATTGGTGATATTTCAAGCAGTTCGACCTTGGCGATACGCTCGAGTGCGTCGATAACCTGCTGCTGCTTGCACTTCAACTGGAATTCATAAGGCAGATGCTGCCAGCGGCAACCACCGCAAATACCGAAGTGCTCACAACGCGGCTCGACACGGATTGGCGAGGGTTTGACAATGCGCTCAATGTGTGCCTGGGCATATGACTTGCGTTTCTTGTCAACCTTGACGTCAAGAATGTCGCCGGGTGCACCGAACGGAACGAATACAACCATTCCGCTGTCTCCCGTGCGACCGATGGCATTGCCTTCGGCCGCAACGTCAGTTATTTCAAGATTCTCTATTATTGGTAATTCTTTTCGTTTACGTGACATATTCTATTGTTTATATTCAAATTATGCCGACTCAACGTCGTCAGTAGTCATAGATGAGTTGCAGGTCGTCAAGATAGAGTACAGCGCCGTTGCCTCCGGTAAAGTAATCGCCGTATTTAGACGCGGATGCCGTTACGAGGATGTATCTGGGAACACGATCGGTGGCACGATAATCAAGGTTGAACTCAAATGGAACGTAACCGTCCATAGTGCCGGAATACTCTATTTTACCATATGCTATTACATCCTCGGCATCGGGATCGAAGAGTTTACGGTCGCGGGGATTAGTACGAATCTCGCATGGTTCTGGCGCATCAATAAGTGCGACCCAGATGATACATGTGTCAGGCTGTCCGCGAAGTTCCTCGAATCCTGCAGAGGCCGAGGATATAGGAGCGGTGACATATCTGTAATATCCCTTGAGTCCGGTTGGCCGGAGATTGAACTCGCGCCCAAAACTCAGTATACCGTTAGTGCCTACGGTACGGACATAATCGCCGGCAAATATATTTCCCGCGGCAAGTTTGCCCAGACCGCCGATTCCGACAAATCGTGTCTCAAGCATGGCTGCATGGCCTGTTCCTGTGGGAGTGTCGGTGGTAGGAACACTGTTGGACTGTCCAAGCGTGGTGGCACCTTTGTTTCCGGTATCCCAGAATTTCTGACCGTCCTGTGCCCACGGATTCCATACCTTGCCGTCAAGCCACCAGTTGTCGAAGTCGCCGTTTGGCAACTGGCGTACCCCTCCGGTAGTGAACGATATCGTCTGACCATAGTCTTCACCACTGATCGCACGTGCCTCGTATGCAGTGTTGGGTTGAAGATGCAAGAGACGAGAATAGAATGTGCCGCCATCGACCGTAAGCCATGCGTCGGGAGCGGTAATCCATTCGTCATCGCCATTCATGCGATACTGGACACTTACTTCACGTCCGGCCTCAACCTGTCCATATACCCAGGCGACATTTGTCCATGCGTCCACACGCTCGGTCGATACTTTGGCCTCAATAGTGCCGATTGTTATAGTCCACTTCTGAAGTTCACCGTAGACGGTCAGATCAACTTCGAGCGGTTTGGTGAAGTCGACATATTCTCCAGCAATTTCCGGAGACATGACTGATCCCTTAGGCCCGAGTTTGCAGGCATTGACAAGGAGATGGCCGAGGTCTGCATTTTCGCTGACATAGGCCGTTACGCTGTGAGCCGGGACATCTATATTCGTCTGACCAATCTGACCTTCGACGGAGAAATAACGCTCGATGTTCTGCCTGGCGGAGAGAGTCCATTGCCAGTCCTGATAGAGGCGTAATGTCACAGTCTTAGGCGTGGTAAGGTCAAGCGGCCTCAGCAGAGTATCACCCACAAGAGTGACATCTGGAGCAAGCCGGTATGAGTCAATCTCTACGTCCGAGATATTCACTTCCTCGGGAAGATAGAACGTCACAGTACGTCGGGTCGTGTCAATACTCGCCGGTGCTTCCTGGCCTTTGGCCGAAATCTCCGTGAAGTTTGGCTGTATGCGGGCATAAGGGATGTCATTCTCAAGACATGAGGTAAAAGATGACACGAACGAGAGTATCCCTGTCAAAAATAATATATGCTTGCTTTTATTTTTCATTTTCTCAGATTACTACTAGCAGACCGAGGTCGATATTGAAGATATTGAAACGGAAATTCGCTCCCGAAGAGAACCGGGACCCCTCGTCTTCGCCATTGGTCAACTGATGCTCCTTGCGCCAGCGAAGACCAAAAACGCCGAACGAAACGTTGAAGGCGACATTGTTCTGGATGAACACCGCAAGACCTGGATTGAAGTTTAGCGAAGCCTGCGTGATTATAGTCTTTGTATCCTTCGGCTCATCGTTATAAAGTCGCTTGAAACGCGATGAACCGCTCTGGAACGACAGGTCGACCTCGTTGAAAAGTCCAAAACGCTTGTCTCGACCAAGGCCGATGTAATTGCGGTAGAAAGTACCGAAGACAAAGGACTCGGTGTAATAACTCACATCCTTGATCGAGAAGTTCAGGTCATCGTCAAAGTCAACGGCAAGTTTTCCGAGGTCCGCGACACCGCGTGAATAGGTGAACTTAAGACCCACGACCTGATTGTTACGTATGAAGTAACCGACAGTCGGATGGATAGCATACATCTTGCCTTTGAAATCGAAATCCTTGAGTATATTGAGAGCCTGGACATCTTCGGTGTTGAGTTCACCGTATGAAGCAGTAAGGCCAAATTGCCAACTTCCTTTGGGAATCAGCAGATAATTGTACAGTCCGCGGTCATATCTGCCGAAGTTATGCTCCGGAAGTATGATACTTACTGTGTCTTTGCCGACAATTACTTTTTCATCGGATATCACACGGCGCCGTTCCATTGTCGCCGAATCTTTCTTGAACACGACCTGTGCAAATGAGTCAGCCGTAGTAAACATTGCGACTGCGGCAAACAGGATACCTGTCAGGCGGCGCGATATATTTATGCAAATGGATGATGTCATGATTCTTTCAATTCTTAATACGTCAGATGTAGAACATCATACCGAAAGTTATGGAAAAAAGATTAACACGGAAGTTGGCGGATTTCATAGTGCGTCTGGCAACGTAAATCTGATCAGTCGTTGACTTTGTGTGATTATAGTTGAATCCAAGCACGCCGACGTTGACTTCAATAGCAGAATAATTGTTTAAAAACATGCATATGCCAGGTGCAACACCTATGCCAAACTGAAAATTACGCTCGAAAGTGCCGGTAAGATCGTCGTCAACGCCGTTGACAAGTTTTGACTGTCCACCCCCGAACTGTAACTGCACCTCGTTGAACAGGCCGAAGCGGGTGCTGTTACCAAGGCTTATGTAGTTGCGGAAACAGGCTGTGGCAAAATAATTCTGACTAATGCTGTAAAGATTGTCAATATCATAAGTGTCATCCGAACCTAGAATAATCTGCGATTCGTCGAGTTTTGTCCTCTGACGCTGATATGCAAAACGGCCTCCGGCTACAAGATTATCATGAAACGAATACATTACAGTCGGTGATACCTTAAACGAATAAGTGTCGCCGTTAAGGTTCTCAACAATAAGAAATTTGTAATTATCCTGAGAAGATTGAGTATAACTGACGCTTACGCCAGCAAGCCATTGTCCCTTGGGAACGAATGAAATCTGTTTGAGATTGCGGCTGAAGTGCTCCTGGCCCAAAGCCACAGGCACACCTGCCGCCAGCAAGGCAAGCAGAACGAGAAGCCTTTGCCTGAGAAATTTTATCATAATCAGTCTATTAGGATTTCAAAAAACGAAATGGATGAATTAATTGATAATATATGTATGAAATCAATAACTTAATGAAATGTTATCAATCCAGAGCGATGAACCAATCATGGCCGACCGTTCCGGAATTGCTGTCACAGGCACAGCAGAATCTTCTTCGCTAAGTGAGCCTTCTGCCGAGGATGATGCAAACATAACACAAAGCCTTGTTGCCCTTATTCCGCGAATGTGGTATTCAATAGGTACGTTGAACGCAGTAAAGTCAGGCGCAAAACGGAATACTTCTTCACCTTCGGCTATCAGGACTTCTTCACCCGAGGGGAGTGCTCCGAAGACTTTGACGTGAACCTTGCCACGGTCCTGGGGATGCGTGAGGTCGGGATGGTATTTATAGAATCCGTTAAGGGATGAAGGCCGTGAACCAAATGGAATCCCCTCTTTATAAGTCTCCTCATATGCTGTAGCATTGAACTCATATGAACCTAAGAAAAGTTTTCCAGACGATCGGTGGCTAACCTTGGGCACATTATTATTATATGGCAGGAACTGGTTGGGCCTCTGTACATAGTCGGGGATATTCTCTCCATTAAGATCCCAGCCAACGGATGTCAATTTTATCGATTTCGAACCAGAGACGGCATCATACACAATCTCGGAAGAAGGCTGCATATACCATGTATTAGCATTGGCGGTCTTGTTACAGAAAGTCTTTGCATTGACCGATGCCCAATATTTCTTTGGCCATGAGACAGTAACATCGGTATAGTTCTGACGGTTAATGATATTTAGATCGGTAGCGCTGTATCTGCCTCCCTGTGGAAGATTCTTATACGATATTATCTCCTTGATATCCTCGAAATCAGATTCCGGAATCTGGGCTGCCGCCTCAGTTACGGTAGAATTACCCGAAGCCGGAGCCAAATTGCCCAACCTTGCCTCGATTACATATTCAGTTGACGGATTTAGTCCGCTAAGTATCACAACACCCTCTTCGGGATAACGTTCCCATACAGTAACGCGATTTCTATTGGCAGTGAAAGACGCCATGCTTGCCACTGCCTTAATCACATCCTCGTCAGGTGAATCTATGTGTACGAAAATGGATGTCGCATATGAGTCAAAGGTAAGTCCGAAAACAGGTTTGGCACGATGAATGGTGACGCTCAGACGATTGACATCCATATATTCTACGTCCACATCAAAATCATAAACTCCTGCAGGAGCGTCGAAGTCAACAGTCACCTTAGTCTTGTCATCATTGATATGGGTATCGGTGACTTGGCAGACGACATCCTCACCTCCTTCGAAGTTGCGTGCAATTATGCGGAAATCCGATGTCTCTACAAGAGGAGAAGTCGTGGCTAGGGTTATGCTTGCCTTGTTCTTGCCGATGACTGCCGGTGTAGATGATACGAGACGGAAATCAACAGTCGATGTAATTATTTCAAATGACATGGGGGCCGAGCACACCCCTCTGTCATCAACCGCAATCATTGAAATCATAGTTCTGGCCGATGTCCGGGTGGCTACATTCTCCAAAGTCTCCGTAAAGTCTATGCTTGCACTCAGACGGTCAGGAGCAACATCTATTTTAAGATCCGCTTCCTTAAAATCAATGTCAATATCGCCCGGATTAAGCAGGTCGTAATCCTTTGCAAGAGAATCTCCGTAAATCGGAGAGTCGACGTTCATGAAAATATGTTTAAGAGGACGCGAGGAAGTTACATTTACCATAAACGGATTTTCGAGAGGAATTCCCTCGATGGCCTGGAACGGGACATCAGGATCAAAACCTACTGCATCAAGCGAAGGCGACGGTTGATAAAATATGGTTTCGTCAACACGGGTGTTCCATGAAGTGTTTCCAAGAGAGACTGTCAGTTCACCGTTGTGTAGCGAGGCATGCGCATCTGTTACACATGCGGTTCTAACGAAAGTTCCGGCATCAGTAATAAGATTCAGATTCCTGCCTTGGCCGTCGCCGACTTCGGCGATAAGATAGGCCTCTCCCGGAGAAACATAAACGTGTCCATTGTTAGCGCCTGCGGAAACAATTTCATAACCGCCTCCGGCTCCGTGGACAAGAATTCCCGACAAAACCAAGCCGTCGGAAACAGTCTCCCCAAATGAACATTCAATACGAGAAACCTGTGGTGTAACAGTCACAGGAATTGTTAACCGTTCTGCCGGTGTAAGACTGAACGATGAGAATGCCCCAAAACTTACATATCCCCTTTCAATCATATATCGTGGTGTGCTAACACTCAAATTATAGTTTCCGGACTGAAAGGAACGCGAAGGATCATATTCGGCAAAACGGTCCCAAGTGTGTGCGAAACGGCCGTCCGATGTGGCTAGCGAGAAAACCATCTCGCCTGCAGATGGAATTTCAGATGTATCGATTTCGAGTATAGCCTGTGAATCCTGATAGTGCATCACCGGATCAAAAACAATCGATGGCGTGATATATCCAGGATTTCCGACTATATCATTCTGTTCTGCCGTACATGACTGCAGAACAATGGCTAAGGTGCCAATCCAGAGGGCGGCAACGAAACCTACAGCGCTAATCGAATGTCCACTGCTGGATGCTGTATGTTGTTTAGAATACATATTCTTTAGAATATAACCTTGACTGATAGCATCTTAATCATATGCTGGATGAAAATCGGCCCCATTTCTGAAAACCAAAATTTTTGTAAAATTAATGTTTTTTTGCGACTTCTTAAAATTAAGTTTCAAAAATGCGTAAATTTGTAGTCGCGGAACGCCAAAAAGTTCCCTAAAGACATGGCTTTAATAAGTTATCTTCAGATAGAGAATCTGACCAAAAGTTTCGGTGACCGGCTGCTATTCGGCGATGTAACCTTCGGAATCAACGAGGGTGACAAAATCGGTATCATTGCCAAAAATGGCTCCGGGAAAACGACCATGCTACGAATCATTGCCGGAAAGGAAAGCCCGGACAGCGGATCGATTATAGCCAGGAACGGACTACGCATAGTGCTTCTCGAACAAGTGCCTGAGTTTGACCATGGTTGCACCCCGCTTACCGCCGCACCTGAACTTGACAGCGATTCCGAACGCCACTCTCTATATGTACGTCTGCTTTCGCAACTCGGTGTCAACGACACATCGGCTGACATCGAGCATATCTCCGGTGGACAGCGCAAGCGTGTTGCCCTGGCCCGTGCCCTTGCATCTGAACCGGACCTCATAATACTCGACGAGCCAACAAACCACCTTGATATCGATGCCATTGAATGGCTGGAAGGATACCTTAAACGTTCTCGTGTCACCCTGCTGATGGTTACTCATGACCGCTATTTTCTTGACCGTGTATGCAACAGAATCATCGAGATAGACAGGGAAACAATATTTACTTACGACGGCAATTTTGACTACTATCTGCGTCGCCGACGGGAACGCATCGAGGCTATGGCAAGTGAACTTGCAAAAGTGAAGAACACGCTTCGTCGCGAGCAGGAGTGGATGAGCCGGCAGCCTCAGGCCCGAGCAGGCAAAGCGCGCTACCGTATAAATCAGTTCTATGACCTAAAGGATCGCTCGAGAGTGAATCTCGGTGAAAAAAACGTCAATCTTCAGCAACAGAACGACACATACATCGGTAATAAAATCTTTCACGCCCGCAATATCAAAAAGCGTTTCGGCGACAAAATAATCCTTAAGGATTTTTCCTACGACTTTGCCCGTTTCGAAAAGGTTGGGATCGTAGGAGCAAACGGCGTTGGCAAATCCACCTTCGTCAAAATGCTTATGGGACTCGAACCGCAGGACTCAGGAGACTGGAATATTGGCGAGACTGTGCGATTCGGCCATTACAGTCAGGAGGGAATCAAGTTTCTCCCAGGCAAAAAGGTTATTGATGCGGTGAGCGATCTTGCCGAAGACATAGAGTACAATTCGGGGCGTCTGACCCCCATGCAGTATCTCAACCATTTCCTTTTCGATGCCAAGGATCAGCAGAAATATATCGAGACTCTAAGTGGTGGTGAACTTCGCCGACTGAACCTGGCTGTAGTGCTTATGCGGCAGCCTAACTTCCTGATTCTTGACGAACCGACCAATGATCTGGATATTGTGACGCTTGGAATACTTGAAGATTACCTAGTCAACTACAAAGGCTGTGCCATAATTATTTCCCATGACCGGTACTTCCTTGACAATATTGTAGACCATCTGTTTGTGATGGAAGGAGATGGCGAGGTACGTGATTTTCCGGGTAACTATTCAGACTGGCGTCAATATTGTTCCGAAAAAGTGAAGATTTCCGTATCTGCCACGCCTACTGATGCTAAACCTGCGCAAAGAACAACAATGGAACGCAAGCCTCGGCTTACATTCAAGGAACGCAAGGAATACGAAGCACTTACCACGGAAATTGACGAGTTAAGCGCTGAAAAAAATTCGCTCGAAGAATCTTTTTCTAAAGGCGAAGGTGATATCGCCGCCCTGTCTTTACGATACAATGAAGTCAAGAACCGTCTTGATGAGGCCGAACTACGCTGGCTTGAACTTTCAGAAAAAGCCTGAATAATTACAATTGAAGAGATTGCAGAAAATCAGCGACAACGAAAGTTGAACCGCCGACAAAGATTGTGCCGTTAACAGGCGTTGATGATTTAGCCCGGAAGAACCCTTCATCGACAGAGCCGCATATGGTCGCATCTAGACCTGCGGCAAGGGCTGCTTTCAGAACAGCATCAGCATCAGCGGCACGAGGTGTTGATGGTGTGACAATATAATATTTGGCCGACAAGGGGAGAAGATGGAAAATTGAACCAAAATCCTTATCACTGACAAAACCTATCACAACTGAAAGAGATGAGGTCTTGCCAATGGATGCCAGTTTAGTACCTAGATATTGCCATGCACCCGGATTGTGACCTGTGTCACATATTATACGCGGATTTCTGCTGACAGTCATCCATCGTGCCATGAGACCAGTCGAACTACATACATTTTCGAAACCTTCACGTACAGCATCCGAACTGATATTGTAGTCTTTCAGCAGGTAGAGCGCTGTAAGTACAGTGGCGGTGTTTAATGGCTGACAGGAACCGGTCAGAGGACAAATGATTTCACCCCAGGGTGAACCTTTATATATAATACTATCCTCCTTATCTGTTTTCGATGAGAATAACCTGAGGTCTTGTGCGAAAGTCAGAGGAGCCCCTACTCTTTCGGCAGTCAAAGTGAAGACCTTACGTAGGTCAACATCTGCTTCCCCGACAAGAGCCGGTACACCGGATTTAAAAATTCCGGCTTTCTCACGGGCGATTTCTTCCAAAGTATAGCCAAGTATACCTGTGTGATCGAGAGAGATGTTCGTCACGATGCTAAGATCCGGTGTAATAATATTGGTGGCATCCAGACGGCCGCCAAGTCCGACCTCTATGACAGCGACATCGACATTGTGACGAGCGAAATGGTCAAAGGCCATCACTGTCGCGAGTTCAAAAAATGATGGATCGACAGAAGTCTTCATGCGGCTGAAGCGTTCCACAAAGTCTATTACCTCCGGATGACTTATAGGGGTGCCGTTGATACGGATTCTCTCATTGAAATCCACCAAATGAGGTGATGTGTAAAGACCGGTACTATATCCTGCTGCAGATAAAACCGAGGCGAGAAGGTGAGCGGTAGATCCCTTGCCGTTTGTGCCGGCGACATGTATGGTCCGGAACTTTCGATGAGGATTGCCAAAGGCTTCTGCTAATGCAGAGACATTCTGTAAGCCTGGCTTGTAAGCGGAAGAACCGACACGATGGAAAGCCTGAAGACGAGAGTACAGGTCTTCGAGAACCGCCATATATTTATTATTATCCACAGAGACTGGATTACGATTACTGATATCGTTCATTCTAAAATATAAGTAAGCCGACAAAACCAGCGGCACATATTACCCATATGGGATGTATTTTAGTAAAAAAAACTGCCCAGAAAGACGCGACACAGATTATCACTGACTTGATGATATCCGCATCAGCACTTCCGAAATTGGACGAATTCATCAGGAGCAGAGCGGCAGACGCAATGAGACCGACTACCACCGGGCGTAAGCCTAGAAAAATTCCACGTATGGCAACGCTCTCGCGATGTCGCCGTATGTAATGAGCGGCAAAAGTAACCAGTAAAAACGGAGGGACAACCACAGTAATTGTACATATGACAGATCCAAGTATTCCCCACATCCAAGAGTCGAATCCGAATTCCTGTGGCGTCACATAGCCGATATATGTTGCGGAGTTGATGCCTATCGCTCCGGGCGTCATCTGAGATATCGCCACAATGTCTGTGAACATTTTCTCAGAAATCCATCCCGGATCTACTATCTCATTTTCAATCAGGGAAAGCATGGCATACCCTCCGCCGAAACCGAACAGTCCAATTTTGAGGTAACTCCAGATAAGACGCAGAAATATCATCCCTCACCTCCTTTCTTGCCGGTTGTCTCATTGATTTTACCGGTCTTAAGCGAATGACGGAGAACGAGCCAGCCACAGATTCCACCAAGAATTATCCAAAGAATTGGGTTGGAGACAACTGGCCATTTCGAATATATGAGGAGTGCAACGGCTGTCGGAATCCAGACTGTTTTCCAATTTAGTCTCGCAGTCTTGGCGGCTGAGATTACGGGGGCTATAATAAGAGCCACCACGGCAGGTCGTATGCCCTTGAATATGTTCGCCAGTACAGGATTGTTATTAATCAGGTCCGGTGTAAGGAAAATGGCGATAACAAGAATCATCAGAAAGGATGGCATGATAGTTCCGAGAACCGCAACTATACTTCCGACTCGTCCACGGAGTCTGTCTCCGACGGCAACAGAGATATTTGCAGCAAGGATACCGGGCAGAGACTGCGCGAGAGCAAGCAGATCAATAAATTCCTCATGATCTATCCACCGGTACTTGTCCACAACCTCGCGCTCGATAAGGGAGATCATAGCCCAGCCGCCTCCAAAAGTGAAGGCACCTATTTTTGCGAAAACGCCGAAAATTGACCAGAGACTAACCTCGTGGCCCATAGGCTTTACATCATCAGAATTGTTGTAAGACATTATACATTTACCTAAACAGGTTGCAAAATTAGTGTTTTTCTATCTTACAAACAAAAGAAAATAAGAGTGAGGTCAACAAAATATGCCGAGATGAAAACGGCAGGGTATAAACACTCCAGAGATGTTTATATCCTGCCTTATTAACTTGTCTCTGAATATAATGGAGAGACGGAGGATTTAGAGTTGGTGCGCGGGACGAAGTAGATCGTTTACGACCTTGACCGGGTTAAAAGTAGATGATGGTACTTCAACAAAAACAGTTGACCAGTCGCTCATAGCACCGTTCCACAGGCCGGGAAGTTCGAGTGCCTTGAGTTCACGTCCTTCATAAGACTTGGAAGAAATGAAGCCTGTGGCAGGGTCAACATATTTGCGAAGGTCGTAATGTCTGCCAGAAGGATCCTTGACATAGCATACAAGGTCAACAGGATTGAAGTGTGTTGCGTTGTTTAGCATCTCAACATTCTCTGGCCTGGACATGTCTATCTGGGATGACTCAAGAATCTGAGGAGAAGATGTACCGTCGGGGTTGTATGCGATGAAAGGACCACCGCCGGGTTCTCCCTCGTTGCGTACCATGCCGCAGACACGGAGGGGGCGGTCAAGTTTGGCGCGAATGAATCCGGCAAGATCTTCATCACTGAGGTTCTTGAGTTCATCGTAGCGGGTGTTTAGCGTGTCGTGCAGGAATAGAATCATGCGTCGCAGGTCTTCTATCTTATAGTTTCCGCTGTCGAGCATAGCAATGGAGGATTCTATCTGGTCATGGACTGTGATGAGGACACCGGCAAGGATTTTCTTGAATTTGATAGTGGATTCACGGTGCTGATCGGGAACGACGTTGTCAATGTTCTTTATGAAAACGACAGATGAGTCAATATCATTCAGATTCTCGATCAGAGCGCCGTGACCGCCCGGACGGAAAACAAGATGGCCTTTCGAATCACGGAAGTAATCATTGTCCTGGCTCGCTGCAACCGTGTCGGTAGATGGTTTTTGCTCGGAAAGAGAGATGTCGTAATGTACTCCATATTCTTTCTCCATCGCGGGACGCACCTGTTCGATTTTTTTGTTGAAGAGTTCTCGGTGTGCGGCAGAGACGGTGAAGTGAAGGTTTACATTCCCATTGGTTGCAGCGGTCTGGGCGCCTTCGGCCATCTGTTCCTCAAGGGGAGTGCGGACGCGTCCGTCGGCATATCGGTGAAACGAGAGCAGCCCCTTGGGCAACTGGCCGTAATTAAGGCCTTCGGGATTGACGATGCCGGCAACTATTTCCTTGTAGCGGCCCTGCTGCTTCATGGCTTCGGCATCAAGGCCATGGAGTTCCTTGAGTTTTTCGTCCAGTTCCTGTGCGAATGGGAATTCAGGAAGACGCTCTATTAGTTGTGCGACCGGACTGCCGGGTTCGGGTGTGTTCTCGGTGCCATTTACAAAGGCGAAAAGGGCCTTGAACATACGCGAGGCGGCTCCAGAAGCGGGGACGAACTTAAAGACTTTGCCGCCGTCATCAAGGTATTTTTGCCAGCGGTAGAGGGCGTTAGTCTCTTCGGCATGGTTCAGACGGAGTATTCCGGCGGGAACATTCGCCGATGCCTTGAGGCGAAGGAACGGAAAACCGTTGCGAAAACGATCGAGTTGCTGATTGAGTTGGGCTTCAGTGATTCCACGTGAGGCCAGTGTTTTAAGGTCTTCGGGGGTTAGCATTTCGGTAATTGGATTATATTATTGTATTTCAAGATATTTCATGGTAAAGAACTAACTCGATATAAGAAGTCATTGGAAATTATTATATCGCTTGAGAAGATTGTACGCGGCAACAACACCGTATTCACCGGCTTTAGAGAGATCGCCAACACCTTCACGGCGCTTGCCCATTTTCAGACGGGCATATCCCCTGTTGTAATAAGCCTCGCCAAAGGTAGGCTTGAGTTCAATCGCCTTGGAATAAGCATGTTCGGCGCCCTCGAAATCACCAAGTAATATAAGGACGTTGCCTTTGTTGTAAAGAGCATACGGATTGAGTGGGGAGAGTCTGATAGCCTCGTCTAAATCAGAGAGAATCAGTTCAGAATTCGCGCGTCCCAGCCCCTGGGATGTAAAGTGGTCGGAACTCGGTGATTGCCTGTCAGGCAGAGCCCCGGTCGGTGACTGATTGTTCATGTTGATGCGGACCTGGGCACGAAGCATGTATGCGGGAGCAAACTCAGGGTTGAGCGAGATGGCACGGTCAAGGTCGGCTAGCGCGGCGGAATAGTTACGCAGGGTAAGGAAATCGAGCGCACGGCCAATATAGTCCACGGCACGCGGCTTGTGAGTAGAAAGGTATGAATTGTAGTCGGCGATTGACTGGAAATGGCGGTCAATCAGATCCTGGTCGGTAATCTGAGGCACGCGCGTTGTGACAACGACCACAAATCGAAGGACACGCGCGGAATTAAGGTCGCCGACTTCCTTGATGAAATATGTGTCAGGATTAAGTTCTGTGGGGGAGGAATAGTAGGCCAGTTCCACGATAGGCTCAATCTCGATATTGACGTTCCTGTCCTGAATACGGCCTCGGATATCGGAGTTGTTGTATTCCTCGCGCATGTCGGTGTTGTCTTTTACAGTAAGAAGTGAAGCAAATTCACGTCTTGCAGCCTCGTCCTCGCTGACAGGCTTGTCGGCGGCAGGGTCGGCTACCTTCCCGTCTGCATCAGGACGCAGGGAGTGGCTTATGCGATTGGCTCTGGCATAGTCGGCGTTGGCAGCGGAGATATTTCCGGCACGGCGGTTGAAGTCGCTACGCATATAATAACCCGTCGGGAAATCCGGATATGCGGCAATGACATGGTTGACATCGGCGATGGCTTCGGCGAACTGACGCTTGTTGGCCAGGATGCGCGAACGGCAATAGCGGGCGCGTATATCATCGGGGTCCAATTGAATCACACGATTGAAATCCTCTAAAGCCCGGTCGTTGGCGTTGACTTCGGCATTGAGCAGTCCGCGGTTGAATAAAGCCATCTTGTTGTAGGGCTCAAGCTGTAGGGCGTGATCGTAGTCAGCCATTGCGGAAAAATAGTCATCGAGGGAATACTCCATGTAGGCTCGGTTAATGTAGAGACCTGCGGAACGCGGATGCAGTTTCAGTGCGGCGTCAATGTCGGAGATAGCCTCCTTGTAATAGGCTTTGCCTTTTTGCGCAAGAAGGTCGGCACGCATGGCGTAAGCATTAAATGACTTGTCGTTAAGACGTAATGTCTCGTTCACATCGTTCAGGGCGGCGACAGTATCCTTGCGGGCGAGATTCAGTCGGGCGCGTCCGAGCCTGGCATTCTCAAAAGATGGAAATAGTGTCAGAATCTGTGTGAAAGTCGAATCGGCGCCATCGAAATCCTCAACCGTAGTCTGCGCCATGGCCTTGTTGAAGAGAATCTGACGATTGCGCGGCAGAAGTTTGAGCGCGTGATTGTAATCACCTATAGCCAGACTATCCTTACCCAGGTTCTGACGGGCGACACCGCGTACCTCCCACGCATCGGTGATGAAAGGGTTGCGCTCGATGGCAGCAGAGGCATCGGCCTCAGCCCCCGCGAAATCTTCGAGATTGATTTTGGCGATAGCACGGTAGAGATATGGCTCGGCAAGATAAGGCTTGGCCTGAATAGCCTGGTTGAAATACCAGATGGACAATACATAGTCATCGAAATACCAGACATTCCTACCGATATTGACAGCCTGATCGGTACTTATCTGAGCCTTTGCGAACGGAGAGGAAGTAATGATCAGAAAGAGTACCGCAAATATGCGTAATATATGGTAATGTAAAAAATATGGGATGGACAAAAATCGGTTCATGAACATAATGGCGCGGATTGCGCGCTGTTGAGTGCAAATATAGCAATTATTCGCAAGTCAGCCAAAACTAATGCCGGGACATTTTGTTCTTAAATGAAAAGGTATGCTTAACCCTTTGCCATATAAGCAAATGTTGTGATATTTAAATTATGAAGACAGATATAACCACGGAAACAAAGAAACGCCTGGTAATCATAGGTGGTGGCTTCGCCGGGCTGAATTTTCTTAAAAAAATAGATACAAAGAAGTGGGACGTGACACTGATTGACAGAAACAACTACCACAGTTTTCCTCCTCTCTTCTATCAGGTGGCATCGGCAGGACTTGATCCGGCATCCATCAGTTTCCCACTGCGTCGTGAACTTCGCAGAAAGAAGATGCGCGGTGTACGCTATCATATGGGCAACGTAAAAACCATAAACACCGTAGAGAAACATGTCATCACCCAATATGAGACAATTCCTTACGACGAACTGGTAATTGCAGCCGGGACAACAAACAACTTTTTTGGCAACAAAGAACTCGACAAACACGTATACACACTTAAGTCAACAGATCAGGCTATCCGTTGCCGCAACGACATACTTGACAGGCTGGAACGGGCCGCAATATGCAAGGATCCCGACCAAAAGCGTAAACTTTTGTCATTCAGTATTATTGGTGGCGGCCCGACCGGTGTGGAAATAGCCGGAGCACTTGGCGAGATGAAACGCTATATCCTCAAGCGTGAGTATCCGAACATATCGTCAGACGATGTGTCCGTGACACTGATTGAAGGCACAGACAAATTGCTCCGGACGATGTCCGAACAATCTTCAAGACAGGCCATGGAATATATGGGACACCTTATGGTGAACGTGAAACTAGGCAAATTGATGAAAAGTTATGAGGACAACTTGATTACATTTGCTGACGGAGAGACACTTTACAGTGAAATGCTTATTTGGACAGCCGGTGTCACTGCGGAACCTTTCACGTTCGCAGGTAAAGGACCCGAATTTGGTCCCGGTCACCGTATCATGGTCGACGAATTCAACAGAGTACAGGGTCTTGAGAACGTCTATTCGATTGGTGACATATGTATCCATATGGATGATGCTTATCCTCACGGTTGTCCTCAACTGGCCCAACCGGCAATACAGCAGGGTAAGACTCTTGCATACAATCTTAATAGGAATGAATTTGTAAAAGCCTTCAAGTATAAGGACAAAGGCTCTATGGCTACAGTCGGTCGCAACCGTGCTGTAGTCGACCTGAAACATGTACACATGTATGGCCGACCCGCATGGTTCACATGGCTTTTCGTACACCTGATGTCGCTGATCGGTCTGCGTAACAAGATATCGGTGTTCATAACATGGGTATGGTCATATTTCACATACTCTTCCTCGACGCGTCTTCTACTGCATCCCACACGCTATCCCCTGCGATCGCGGTGGGGAGAACATTGAAAAGATGTCCCGAAAAGGCCCCAATCCATAAAAAAGTTGTAATTTTGGGGTCTGGAATCCGGTTTTTCCCGGAGAATCAACGATGAGAAACAGTTTGAAGTTCGAATGCTGGATGGCCGCCAGGCTCGGCACCGGCAAAGCGCGTATCGGAGCGGTCATTGCTGTTGCGGGCGTTGCCTGCGCTCTTGCTGTAATGCTTCTGACATGGGGCATCTCACGCGGATTCAATACGCGGATCAAAGAGAAACTGATGGGATTTGAGCCGGAAATCAGTATCTCCGCTCCGTACAGTTATGTTTCGGGGAATTCCGGCGAATTCGTGACTTATTCGCCGGAAATCGATAGCATCGTCAAGGCGATAGTTCCTTCGGCAAATGCAGTTGTGTCCATGCGCCAGCCGGCTATAATCAAGACTGACACTGACTTCGAGGCTGTTGTTATGTGCGGATTTGGATCAGGGCGCGACCGCTCTTTTGAAAAAGGGAATATAGTCGAAGGTAGATTCCCCGACTATACTACTGAAGACGGCGATACTACGATTGTCATGTCACGGAGAATAGCCGGAAGGCTCGGCCTTAATGTCGGAGACAGGGTAACAACGTGCTATTTCATAAATGATGCCATTCGCTCCCGGCGTTACACCCTTGTTGGCATATATGAATCCGGCTTCGGTGAATTCGACGCCACTGTCGCATACGGCAGTCTGAAAGGTCTTCAGCGTCTGAATCGCGTTGATTCGCTGACCGGCACCTCGATTGAACTGAAAGGCACAAGTGTTGCTTTAGACTCTCTGCCAAATGTGGCAAAAAGAATACAGGAAGCATTGGTGAAGAAAGCCTATTCGACATACCGGGGTGAAGTCGAGGTCGTAGACAACCTTGCCAACTCGTCATCGACGCATCTCAACTGGCTTGACCTGATTGAAACCAATGTCTGGGTCATATTTATAATAATGTGTATTGTCGCGTCACTGACTATGGTATCTTCGCTGTTCATAATAGTTCTCGACCGCATACCTACCATCGGGCTTATGCGCGCAATGGGCGCCGACAAACCCAAGGTCCGCAACATCTTTATGTTTATAGCCATGAGGCTCGTCCTTTTTGGCGTAGTCATCGGCGATATGCTTGCATTGGGGTTCGGATGGCTGCAAGAACGATTCGGAATCATCCGTCTTGACGCTGACATGTATTATCTCGACCGCGTGTATGTGGAGTTCGACTGGCTTGCGATAATACTGATCAATATCGGCGTCCTCATGCTTGCCTGGATAACACTGATTATCCCCGCTCACGTAGCGTCCTCTGTCTCACCCGCCAAGACAATACGGTACGAATAAAATTAGAAATCACACTGAAAAAATTGCCCTTTTTACATTGGATCATTGTAAACTGCCCAGGTTGCGTCAGAAAGGAACTGGCATAAAATAATACCGGAATTCTGAAACATTAGTTCGGTCTCAACATATGTTGAGACATTTTTTGTTTTTTATACATACCTTTGCCCACACCAAAAGATATGCCTATCACATTGTCATATGTATTTCAGGAATAATTTTTCTCATAAATTGTTGATCAAGGCCAATGACAGCAAACAGGTGTCTTATATTTTGCATAGTTTTTTAGTGAACACAACCTTAAACCAGATTATAAAATAAAATGAAAAGTATATTTACATTCATAATCATGTGTCTTTTAGTTATCGCCTTATTAGCATAGATTAGATGATTTAGATAATTTATTACAACGACACAGAAACATTATTTTGACCGTCCGACTGAAAAAAATCAAGAAAAAGTAAAAAAATATTTGGGCGTTTCAAAAAATAGGTTTAACTTTGCACTCGCAAAGCAAAAAACAATGGCTCGTTAGCTCAACTGAATAGAGCATCTGACTACGGATCAGAAGGTTATAGGTTTGAATCCTATACGAGTCACTCTCAAAAGAGACGTCCGAACACACGGCGTCTCTTTTTTATTCCTTATTCCGCAGACGTTTAAAAATTTTTGTAAGACTGACGGCCGAAATGTAACAACATTTTTTGTAATTTTGTGTTTCAATCAACAGAAGACAAATGAAAATATTTTCAAGCAAAGATATAGACGAAATTGAGAAGTACACCATCGAACAAGAGGGTGTGACTTCGATTGAACTGATTGAGCGTGCAGCCGAAGAAATCGCCAACGAGGTGTACGAACACTGGCGTCCTAATGTGCGCCTTCTCGTATTCGCCGGATGGGGCAACAATGGCGCGGATGCCCTTGAGACGGCCCGACTGCTGGCTGACCGTGGCTTTACCCCCGAGGTTTACCTTTTCAACATCGGCGGCAACCGTCTCAGCAAGGAGTGTTCGATAATGCGCGACCGCCTGCTGAAGTCAGGAGCCAATATCAGTTTCCTTGAAATTACGGGAAAGGAGCGTTTCGAGTGGCCTGAGCCCGAGGCTTCCGACCTCATAATCGACGGCATCTTCGGCCGCGGTCTTGATCGTCCCCTGCCAGTCTCACTCCAGATGCTTGTCCACAACATCAATGATTCGGGAGCGACCGTTGTGTCCATTGACGTTCCGACGGGTCTTTTCAGCGAATGGAATGACAAGATTCCGCGTCAGAACATGGTGCATGCCTCGCTTACCCTGGCGATAGGATTCCCTCATCTTGCGTTTTTTATAGCCGACAATGCTGAAGTCGTAGGACGATGGAAGGTCATTAATATCGGGCTCAACAAGCAGGCGGTGAAGAACGCCCCCCTGACCTGGTTCCTTGTTAACGAAAACGACACACTCCGGTTCCTTGCTCCACGCCATGAATTCTGTTCTAAGGCGGATTTCGGCCATGCACTGATTGTTGCCGGAAGTTACGGCATGATCGGAGCGGCTGTTCTAGCTACACTTGGCTGTCTTCGTGCGGGAGCAGGAAAGGTTACGGTACATTCCCCCGGGTGCGGCTTCCAGACTCTTCAAAGCCGTGCCATCTCCGCAATGTTCGACGCCGACAGACAGCAGCGCCATATTTCGGAAATTCCTACCGATATACAATACAATGCCATAGCAGTCGGACCTGGCCTGGGCAAAAACGATGAGACGGTAAAGGCTCTTGAACGTTTCCTGAAGGCCATGTCTGCGGCATCGCGTCCCGTTATACTTGACGCCGACGCCCTGAATATCATTGCTGAGAACAAGACAATGCTTGACTATCTGCCGGTACTGTCTATACTGACCCCTCACCCCGGCGAGTTTGACCGACTGTTCGGAGAACAGAAATCACATGAGACGAGACTAATCAAGGCCATAGAGATTGCACGCTACCATCAGATAATCCTGGTCCTAAAAGGTCGCTACACTGCAATAGTACGTCCTGACGGAAAGGTATTCTTCAATTCGTCCGGATCGCCTGCAATGGCTACCGGCGGAAGCGGTGATGTGCTGACAGGCATCATCGCCGGATTCATGGCCTCTGGTCTCAAGCCTGAGATTGCAGCCTTTGTAGGAACATATGTTCACGGTGTGGCAGGCGAACTTGCTGGCGAGGAAAACAGTGACATCGGCGCTACGGCCGAAGACATTGCCAATAACATTGGCCGGGCTATCAACCACATAGCGAGATAATTTAAATACATAAACACGTTCTTCACCCTTATACGCTAACGATGAAGCATTTAAATAAAGTTCTGGCAATTTCCACCCTGTTAATTGCATCAGGCGCACATGCTCAGACTACACAGAAACTCTCTACCGGGAAAAACAACGAATACGGTCTTACCTACTCTTTGCCCACAACAGCCGTAGACGTGACATTCGAAGTAAGGCACAGGGTATCTGTACCCGGCGAATTCTATAATTATGCCAAACGCTATCTTGATATAGACAATGTAATTGTCGAGCCTTCACAAGAGTGTGAGATCATAGGCGTTGTTGTTATTCCTCGCGGAATAGCAAATCCTAATGATCTGTGGCTTGCCAAATTCAAGAACGGATCCACCGTATCGATGACTCTGACCGACTCGGATATTCCCCTTGCAATCAATCTGGAGGAGGTAACCGAGCCATCCACTCCCGAATTGCCCAAAGCCATACCTGCAAAGCCTACGCCGCTGGAGACTCCAGAGGCACGTCAGGCTGTTACTCAGGAAATGTCCGCCTCATCATCGTTATCACAGAAAGCCCGTCTTGCCGCCCAACGAATTTTCGAACTGCGTGAGAGTCGCAATGAACTTCTAGGCGGTTCGGCCGAAAACATGCCGCCCGACGGCAAAGCAATGGAACTTGTCTTAGCAAACATAGCAGCTCAGGAAGCGGCGCTGACGGCTATGTTCACTGGTACTGTTTCGGAGTATACTACTGTCAGGACGGTGACATACACTCCTAGAAAAGATGATTTAGAGCCAACGGTTATTGCTCGTCTTTCTCCGAGGGACGGCATCATAGATGCAAACGACCTTAGAGGCGAACCCATCAAACTCGCCCTTAGCGAAATCATTGAGGGAAAACTACCCGTGAATGAAAAAGGTGTCACCAAGACATTTCCTAAGGGAGGTGTCGCATACACCATACCTGGTTCGGCAACCGCCACAATTTCGATAGAGGGTCGTACGCTTGCCAGCAAGCCTCTGGAAATCTCCCAGTTCGGTGTGGTTTTCGGTCTTGACCCTGCATTGTTCAGCGACAAGAAGGCGCCGTCGTTTGTTGAATTCTCCCCTCTGACTGGTTCTATTGTCAGAATAGGAAGCGTTTCCGAACTTGAGAAATAAAATCTTTATTACAATATACACAATACATGAAAAACATTATGCTTGATAGAAAATACATCGTTCTGGCATGCGGAATCATGCCAATATTATCGTTGTATGCCCAGACTTCCCAGTCCGGACTTGACGCTATCGGCCAAAGAATGACGCTTGTGAATAATGCAAAAGGCACTGCAGTATACGAAGTTTACATCCCATCGTCATCCGAGCCTGTCGTATATGATATAAGAATGTCTTCTTCTGTAAGCGAGAATGACACACTTTGTCCGGTAGATTATCTGATAGACTGGACACTTCACCATGACAGTAACGAGTCTAAAGGTTTCTCTGCCTACTACAGTGGCAATCATTACCGTTTCCGTAACAATCGTCTTAATGAATATCATTATGTTGCCGATCCTGTACCGTTCAATATCGGCAGATACAAAGGCGTACAGATGACGGCTCAGTTTGTCGACCTGCTTCCGCAAATAATTGGAAAGAAACTGAGCGATATGGTGTCAGATTCAACCTATGTATACAAGATAACTAATTCCACGGATCACAGCGTCCGTATTGAGGGAGTCCGCCGCGTGAAAGGCTATGATGCTCTTGAATACACCTATGTGGTTGATACCGTTTCGGCTCTGCCTATATCAGTGGATATAGTATATAATCCTGCTCAGATTTCGGAGCAGACAATGAGTGTCAGATTTAAGTGGGATGCCGGAGGATTCGTTGAGGTAAACGAAAGTGAATTGTTGAGACTATATCCGGAAGTCTTCGATAAATTTCGCACTGACAACTTCCGGGTAGACAAACTGCCCGGCACATTACTGCCTGGCTTCAGCCTGCCGACCTCAACACGCGAGCGTTATTCGCGCAACCGCGGGGATAATTTCAAGGCCCCTACCCTGCTTGCATTTATGGATCAGAAATCTGGAATGCCAGAGACCATCGTTGCCAAGATCAGGAAGGCGGTAGGACAGTTGCCATTCATGACCGATGTCATCTATATTTTCGGAGACAACGACACAGACGGCGCCGAATCTGTTGTAGGACAGATTCTCCCGGGCGAATATATCCTGATGAGCGGACGCTCCCTTTTTCGGGATCTGGGCGTAACCGACTCACCGACATTGGTTTTCTGCTCGCCCGACAAAGCGACAATCAGTTCAGTTCATATCGGCGATTCCGCAGATTTGAACGACATAATAACGCAAAATCTCATTCTTGCAGGTCAAAAATAAAAAAATCTCAATGCATTTGAACCATAATGGCGCCTTTTTGTTGTAAAATTAAAATATAAAGGCACACATTATGAATACAATCTATTTCAAAGGTATCCCCTGTCACACCTACGGCTCATTACCTGCTGTCGGTGAAAAAGCCCATTGTTTCCATCTTGTATCCAAAGCTCTGTCTGACATAACCTGCCATCAGTTCAAGGGTCGTCGGGTAGTGTTGAATGTCTTTCCAAGTCTTGATACCCCGGTATGCGCAGCGTCTGTACGCCGGTTTAATGTTGAGGCCGCGAAACTCGAGAATACTTCGGTAATTTGTGTTTCGATGGATCTGCCTTTTGCAGCACAACGTTTCTGCACACTCGAGGGTATTGAAAATGTAATTGCCGCATCGGCATTCCGTTCGCCCATGTTCGCTCAAAAATATGGCCTTCTAATTGTTGACGGTCCTTTGGCAGGGCTGCTTGCGCGTGCCGTCATCATTCTTGACGAGAACCTTAAAGTGACTTACTGTCAACTGGTGAATGAAATATCCGACGAGCCTGATTACGAAGATGTTCTGGCTCACCTGAAGTAATCCTAAAGTCATTGGGAAATAATACAATTCCTGTTAATAACATAGCCATTCCATAATTTAGGCGATAACATATATGTTGTCGCCATTTTTTATGTGTAATATATTCTTGCAAACACACAAGATGCTTAATAATCTCTTTCACCAACTTTTACCCTAAAAAATTAATTGGGAATTAAAAATTTTTTATAATTTACTTGCTAGAATGAGAAAATTTACTTTACTTTGCAACATATTGTTGCGGCAGGAATAAAGTATGCTTCAAAAACTTCCTCCGGAGCAAATTTAAATTATATTCTTATTCAGTAATCTTTATAAAAATTTTGTGTATCATTTCTCGGTATAAATTCCGAGAGAAAACATTCCAACCTAATTCTCACCGTTAAAGGTCACACTAAAAAATTATTTATTATCCTTTTTATTTGCACCAAAGGACTGTTTGTGAAAGTATCCCTCACCAGAACGTCGTACACAAATTTTCAAATTCAGTAAGATTAATATAATCTCTTATATACACTTATATACACTCTCTGATTAACACAAAACCGTGCGGCGGCCCATCTGTCTGACAGGCCGCCGTTTTTATATTTATAGCATATAACCAATATGGTTCTAATCATACATTGTCGATCAGGTTATCTGCCTGTACCGAAGCGAGACGTGTTAATATCAGCATCCTTAGGCTTAAATCCGTTGAATCGCCAGATGAATGTCATTTTGAGATTGCGGGACATATCACGGACTTTCATCCGATAGTCTTGGCCGGCATGTTTGATAGTCATCACAGGCGACCATCTGTTGAATATATCATCGGCTTTCAGATCCAGTTCACAGCAACGTTTCTTTCCGAACTGCCACTTGATTCCGGCATCGACTTTCCATATATCCGAAAGGTCGGCTATCCCTTGCAGTGACGGTGATATGTAACTGAAATCAACTGTCAATGATACAGGACAATTCTGACTGAACTTAAAAGAGTTCGTCAGCGACCCGTAGAAAACCCATCTGCTGCTGTCAAAACTTATGTCATGGAAATTATCAGCCTTAGCACGCCTGTTCATCACGTTGGCGGTGGCTGTGGCGTTCCAGATGTAACTGACACCGAAAGGTGCGTAGAGATTAAGCCCTACCACACGTTCATAGTTCATGTTGATGGTCTGATAAATGAGATTGAGAGCATCAGGAGACTGGTAAGGCAACTGTACCGTTGCTTTGTCGCCATATTGAAAATAGAGCGTCGCCATATATTTCTGACTCAGAATGTAGTTGAACTGTGCATCGTATTGGATATATGGCTGTAATTCCGGATTACCGATTACAGTCGAGTAGTCATTGATGTGACTTGTGCCGCCATGAAGTTCCCAATATGAAGGATAAATTCGTTGGGTACTGAGATTGAGTTGGAATATGCTTTTCGGTGTCTTGTAATAAGTTGCTCCGAGTTGAGGAATGAAATTCCAGTTATGCTGATATTTATTGTGATAATACTCACCCTTTGCCGAGACGTTGAACGATAGACCCCAGTCAAATGACCGCTGTGTACCGACATATAAACTCGCCACATCCTCGTTGAGAATGTCATCGAAATTCGGATTGTCAGATAAGACACCATAGTTTTGTGAACTGTGGTCTTTTGAAAGTTGATATTCCACACCATAGTTCAGTTGCCATTTACCTAACTGATGCTGTTGGTCAACATATACATGCCAGCGGTCTATCGCCTGACGGTTTTCTGAGCCGAGCAGATACTCAGCATCCTTAAACAATGACTGTGAACGGTTTTCGGAATAGCGGGTGTAGTCACCGCCGACAGTCATACCGAATGGTGCTATGTAGCGCAGGGCAATATTATGATAATTGACCGGCGACAACATGTTGTAGGCATTTGTATAGTTGCCCAACGTCCCGGATGAGAGTCCCCAACTCTTTGAGTCGGAGATTATCTGACCGTTGTAAGTGAGTTTGAGCGTTTTCCATGATGCAGAGGCAAATATGGTATTGCTCCAGTCCTGCCCGATGCGGCGCATATCGTCCTCAATCATAGTCCGTTTACCATCATAAAGGTGGTTCGACCTTGTTTCCTCGCGGCTCCACGATTTACTACGCGTTAGACCATAGTTTAAGTCAAAAGTCCAGTCCTTTATGGCGTATGTGGCTGCAAGCACACCGCCGTACGAACCATAGTGAGCCTGATTGTATCCGGCTCTGACCTGTCCCTGCAGACCGTCGAGAGGTGTCGGCGTTTTCAGAACCACGTTGATTACGGCACCGTTGACATGATACTTCGCCGGAGGGGAATACATAATCTCCACATTTTTCAGCCTGTCAACCGGAGTGGTATAGAGTAGTTGATAAAGATTCTGGAGCGGCATATTGGTAAGTTCACCATTGAGAATAATAGTGACATTTGAGGCGCCTGTGAGCCATATCATGCCATTGTTATTCGTGACCCCGGGCATATAGCCAAGAGCCTCAAGAATATTGTTAACAGGTTTGTCCCTGACTATTCCGGGGAGGTCAACTACCATAATTCCGTCCTCGCCCCGAACCTGTGGCTTTTCTCCTTCGACGACAACCTCATTGAGTTGTTTTGAGTATAAGGTGTCAGACGATTCCGTCTGAGCCCATACACACAAAGCACAGAGTAATGTGATAATGAATGTAGTTACTTGTTTCATATACATGTATTTTTATTTGGTTTCTGACGCAAAATTACCTCGACCTAGATGACATATCATCTAAATCGACCTTATTTAGTCTTAAATGCACCCTTATTTAGTCTTAAATCGAAGACCACCTAATAGATTGTATGACGGATTATCAGTAAATTTGCGATATGAAACGCTTTAAGACAATATCGACCTCGTTTATCATTGTCATTGCAGTTATTTTCGGCTGCAATGTCTATTATCTCATATCCCTTTACAATTCGATAAGAGCCAATGTTGAGCGGGATGTGATGACGGCTTTGGCTGATGCCGATATAGATGACATGTGGGAGCGTGCGGACAGGGCAAATAAAGCGGCTGCCGAAGCACGCAAAAGGTATGTTGAAAACGGGGACTCAATTATAGAAGGTCATGGACAGGTTTCCGGTGTAAAAGATGAGGATGGCAACTTTGTGACGACTGCCGAAAACTGCAAAGGTGAATCACGCATAAACAAGACTCCCTTACGCCGCGATCGGTCATATACCAATCAGATGGTCAACGATATGAGTCGACAGATGCATCAAAATATGGACCCCTTTGTAGACTTTAATGTGGCCATTATGGACAGTATAGTGCTTGAGCGTCTCGCAGACCGCCACATATATCCGGATTTTGTAGCCGTAGAGATTATTAACTCAAAAGAGGAACTTATCAGAGGTAATAGCCATATTCCTGAGAACCGTGCCGGATATGATGCTTTTTCGTTATGCTTTAATCCGGAATCTGATATGTATTATCGCGCATACATGACACCTCTGACACGTCATATACTGTCACAGATGCTTGGTGTCATTGTTACGGTCTTTCTTCTGATGCTATCGTTTACTCTGGCATTCTGGTACCTGTTCAGGACAGTATCAAAAATGAGAACAATCGAGGAAATGAAAGATGATTTTGTCAGCAATATGACACATGAACTGAAAACGCCAATCGCCATCGCTTATTCAGCTAACGATGCTTTGCTCAATTATGACACCGACAATGACTCTAGGAAAAAAGTGACATATCTGAATATTGCCAATAAACAGTTGAAACGGCTCGGCGAACTGGTAGAGAATATCCTGGCCATGAGTATGGAGAGGCGAAAAACCATGAAACTAAAACCGGAGAAAGTTCTATTGCGGACTTTTGTTGAGGAAATTGCAGCAGCCCAGCGTATGAGAGGCGAAAAGGAGATAGCAATCACTGTAGATGTAGACACGGATGTTTCGGTAGAGGCAGATAAAGCACATCTCTCAAACATATTGAACAACCTGATTGACAACGCGATCAAATACTCCGGCGACAGCGTTGAGATAAGCATATCCGGCAATGAGAGAGAAATCTCTGTCTCAGACAACGGCATTGGCATACCGGCCAAGTCGCTGCCGTATTTGTTTAACAAGTTCTATCGTGTGCCACATGGCAACCGGCAGGATGTCAGAGGTTATGGCATAGGCTTATACTACGTCAGGAGCATACTTGACAAAATGGGATGGAGCATTGATGTCAGGAGCAAAGAAAAAGAAGGCTCGGTATTCACAATCAGAATCAGCAACGATGAGCAATAAGATACTGTTTATAGAGGATGAGGCAGATCTCACCCTGATTGTCGCCGACACACTGCGCGGACAGGGATACGAGGTCATCACGGCTGCTGACGGCGTAGCGGGGCTTGACAGATTCAGGTCCGAGGGCGCGGATGTTGTCGTTGCCGATGTCATGATGCCTAAGATGGATGGCTTTACTATGGCGAAGGAGATACGAAAGTTATCACCGACAGTACCACTGCTCTTCCTAACTGCAAAAAGCACAATTGATGATGTTGAGGAAGGATTTGAAATCGGGGCCAACGACTATCTCAAAAAGCCCTTTGAACTCCGCGAACTTATAGTGAGAGTAAGGGCCCTGATAAGAAGATATAGCAACAACCGTACCGATGATATACGGTTCGCGATAGGTGCATATACATTTAATGTGACTACACAGACTCTGGCATTTGACGGCAAAGAAACAGAACTGTCTCACTTTGAGGCAAAGATACTTGAAAGGCTGGCCACAAACATAGGGAGGACCGTGGATGCCTCGGAACTGATGATTGCCGTGTGGCAGCGTGACGAACCATGCAACCGCAATTCTCTCCACGGATATATTCACAAACTCCGCAGGGTATTAAGCAAAGACCCTTCAATCTCAATAATAAATCAACGCGGTTTCGGGTATATGCTGACAATATGCAACCGGCGGAAGGCGCAAAACGCCGTTCCGAATAGTCGAAGCGGCGTTTAGATGAGGTATGATGATGTAATAAATCAGAAGTTGATGTAGGTGCGGAGGGCTTCGACATAGGACTCGAAGGCTTTGCGGCCAAGGTCGGTTACTTTGCAGACTGTGCGCATGCGGCGCCCTTGGAAGCCTTTGTTTACGGTGATGTAACCGGCGTTGGAAAGTTTGTCGAGTTGAACGCTGAGATTGCCGGCTGTAGATTCGGTTTTCTCCTTGAGATAGACGAAATCGGCTTCCTCGACATTCATCAGAATGGACATCACCGCCAATCTGAGTTGCGAATGTAGCAGCGGGTCCAGTTCTTTCATTGTCTGCGGGCTTTTCGGTTAAGTACTATTCCTGGAACAATCATCATGCATGCAAACGCCACCATATATAAAGGTAGGAACCAGTAAACATACAGAGGGATACTACTAACAAGGCAGCAGGATGTGAAAGCACCAATAATGATTCCACAGGCTCCTCCAAAAACAAGGGATTTTTCTTTAACGACGATACCCTGGATAATCTCAGCGAACGGCACAATAATAAGTGCGAAGATGAACATTGCCGACCATGCACATATACCGGCAAAATTAAAGCCTATGCATATAACAGTAATCCCAAGGGCTATAATTCCTACCGAAGTCCAGATCTGTGAGGATATCTTATCTGAATAGGTCTTCACTCCGTTACGCTGTTGCGATTTATTAGACATTTTTACCGTCAATGGACAACCGATAATCGGAATCAGGAACCACAGCCAGTTCCACAAACCATTCTGTGTAAGCACGAGCATCAGCCAGACCAGACCTGCGACCAAAACCGTCAGCCAGCCCCACATCAGCATAATGTTGCCATCGCCGATATAACGTTCTTTGGTTCGAGAGATCATCTCGGTGATAATTGTGATGCTCTCCTGCTCAGTAATTCTTTTCTCTTCCATTTTTAGATTTTTTAGTTCGTAAATTAGTTTATATCATAAACCATATTTTGCTGAAAAAAGCGGCACTCGCGATTACCGCCTGATTCGAAGGCAAAGGTAATACGGTTTACATCATAAACAAAATTATAATCCAAACTTTAAATTTTATTAACATAAATGATTTTAAAGTAAACTGAACAGATGTCAATATTCCGGTAGGATTTGTCCTTTTTACAGAAATACATATTTTAATGGTTATTAAATTGTTAAAAGATGTGTTTTTGTGAATCCAAAGTTATCCATATCATAAAATTTATGTAATTTAGCGACGTAATAACCAATCATTTATAAAAGATTACATGCTACGCAAAATACGTATCACTCTTGCTGCCATATTCTTTATCTCCGTCACATTGCTTTTTCTTGATTTCACCGGGCTGGCCCATGCCTGGCTTGGCTGGACTGCCAGAATTCAGTTTCTGCCGGCAGTGCTTGCCCTGAATGTGGGAGTAATTATTTTACTGGTGGCACTGACTCTGTTGTTTGGCAGGGTATACTGTTCGGTCATCTGTCCCTTAGGTGTCATGCAGGACATCATGTCGTGGTTTAACGGCAGACGCAAAAAGAAGAAATATCGTTTCTCATATTCACCAGAAGTCAAATGGCTTCGTTACGGAGTCCTGGCTCTATTCATCGTCGCCCTTGTTGCCGGAATCGGCTCATTCGTTGCACTTCTCGCACCATACAGTTCGTACGGGCGTATCGCAGCCAATCTGTTCGCTCCGCTTTATCGCTGGGGGAACAATCTGCTTGCCTATTTTGCCGAAAGGGCTGACAGTTATGCTTTCTACGAGGTGGATGTCTGGATGAAGAGTCTTCCAGTATTCATAATCGCTGTAGTCTCGTTCATTGCGCTCTTCATTCTGGCTTGGCGTAACGGCAGGACCTATTGCAACACACTCTGTCCGGTCGGAACCGTACTTGGTTTCTTATCACGATTCTCATTGTTCCGTATTACAATCGACCAAAGCAAATGCGTTGACTGCGGACTCTGCTCACGCCGATGCAAGGCCGCATGCATCAACGGAAAAGAACACAAAGTTGACTATAGTCGCTGTGTAGCCTGCATGGACTGTATAGACACATGTACTCACGGAGCGATCAAATTCACACTCAGAACCAAACAGAATGAGACCAAGGCAGTTAAAGTAACAACGAATAATAAAGAGAAAGATAAGGTGAACGGCGCACGGCGCAGTTTCCTGATGTCTTCGATGTTTGTCGCCACGACTGCCGCAATCAAGGCCCAGGAAAAGAAAGTGGACGGAGGACTGGCTGTAATCGAGGACAAAGAAGTCCCTGACCGCGCCATACCAATCGTTCCCCCCGGCGCGGTTAGCGCACGTCATTTCGCCCAGCACTGCACGGGATGTCAACTATGCGTATCATCCTGTCCTAACAATGTACTCAGACCGTCTTCAGGACTGCTAACACTGATGCAGCCCGAGATGTCATACGAAATCGGCTACTGCCGTCCGGAATGTACACGCTGCTCGCACGTCTGCCCTACCGGTGCAATCAAGCCCATCACTGCCGAGGAAAAGTCATCCATAAGCATAGGTTATGCAGTCTGGATAAAAAAGAACTGCCTCCCTGCGACTGCAGGTATACCATGCGGCAATTGTGCGCGCCATTGTCCCTCCGGAGCAATCCTTATGGTGCCCATAGACAGCAAGAATCCCGAATCAGTAAAGATACCTGTTGTCAATACCGAACGCTGTATCGGCTGCGGCGCATGTGAGAATGTCTGCCCGTCACGTCCATTCAGCGCAATTTATGTCGAGGGCAAACCGGTTCACAGCATCATGTAAAATCTCAAAACGAAGAAAAAGGTGAAAAATCAAGATAAAAACATATTATCCCGCCGCGACTTCCTGAAAACCCTCGGAGCCGCAGGCGTAGCCTCTGCCGGCCTGAGCGCCTGCACCGGAAGCGAAAAGACCGCGAATTCTGAAATCCCGACGGACAAGATGACCTACCGAACAAATCCGAAAACCGGCGAGAAAGTATCGCTGCTCGGTTACGGCATGATGCGGCTTCCCTCGGTCGGCGGACACAGCGCGCGCGAAGGCGAGGAAGAAATAGACCAGGAAACGGTAAACGAACTTGTCGACTACGCACTCGCCCACGGCGTGAACTATTTCGATACATCACCCGCCTATTGCCGAGGCAAATCCGAGCAGTCGACAGGCATTGCCCTTAAGAGGCATCCGCGCGACAAATATTATATCGCGACCAAACTCTCCAATTTCGCACCCGAGACCTGGACGCGCGAGGCATCCATTGCCATGTACCAGAATTCGCTGAAGGAACTGCAGACAGACCATATAGATTACTATCTCCTTCACGGTGTCGGCATGGGCGAAGGCATGGAGGATTTCGAGAGCCGTTATATAAAGAACGGTGTACTTGACTATCTGCTGGAAGAACGCAAGGCTGGAAGAATACGCAATCTGGGCTTTTCGTATCACGGCGATGTAAAAGTTTTCGACTATCTTCTGTCAAAGAACGATGAATACAATTGGGACTTTGTCCAGATACAGTTGAACTATCTCGACTGGAAATATGCCAAGAAGATAAATCCCCGCAACACAGACGCCGAATATCTTTACGGCGAACTCAACAAGCGCAAGATTCCTGCCGTCATCATGGAGCCTCTTCTCGGTGGACGTCTGTCCAATGTTCCCGACAAGATCGTAGAACGCCTGAAGCAACGTGAGCCTGAAAGGAGTGTCGCATCATGGGCATTCCGCTTTGCAGGCAGTCTTCCGGATGTCATGACTGTTCTCAGCGGCATGACCCGCATGGAGCACCTGCAGGACAACCTCCGCTCCTACTGTCCGCTGAAGCCATTGACAGATGATGAATTCAAGTTCCTGCAGGATACGGCGACAGAGATGATGAAATATGACACCATACCCTGCAACGACTGCAAGTACTGCATGCCTTGTCCTTTCGGCATTGATATTCCCGCGATACTTCTGCACTACAACAAATGCCTGAACGAGGGGAATGTCCCGGAGAGTTCACAGGATGAAAACTACCGGAAGGCACGCCGCGCATTTCTCATCGGATACGACCGTAGCGTTCCCAAGTTAAGGCAGGCCAACCACTGCATAGGTTGTGGAAGTTGCAGTCCCCACTGTCCACAGCGGATCGACATTCCCGGTGAGTTGCACAAGATAGACATGTACGTCGAAAGCCTAAAGCGAAACCGGGGGTGACCCGATCAGGCGACTCTGGCGGATTAAACAAATCCCCTCTTTTTTGGTTTTTGTATATAGATTTTCGGGGAATTCAACCTCGTCTCAAAATGAAATATACTAAACCAGAATACTATGAACATCGCGGATATCCATTCTCCTGCCGAAATCAAAGGCAATAGTCAATCTTGCATTAGAAGCCTGAAAATAACCAAACAAAAAGACGATTGACAACCAACGAAATTTCAGGATGGTTGTCAATCGTCTTTTTATGTATTTTTCTTCGGCTATGTGTTATTCGCGGGCGAGAATAAGAGCGGAAGTAGGTTCAACCATAATCTTACCGCCTTTTGAGGTACCGATGCCCTCGGATTTGATTTTACCGTCCCGGGCAATTACTGTCCAGTTGCCGCGAGGAATCTTAACCTCAATTGGTTCGGCGTTGCCATTGAACACGAGTTTGATTTCGTTCCATTTGTCGCCGTTCGCATGGTTCGTGATGGAATAGGAAATCACATTGTTGCGTTTCTCCTTGTCGAAAACAATATTGCGGGCAATTTCCTCGGCTGTGGTCATACGGAAAGCGGGATGAGCCTTGCGGAGTGCTATGAGTTCCTTGTAATACTCAAACTGGTCATGGTTGGCATCCTTAAGATTCCAGTCGATGGCATTGATCGAGTCGGGTGACTTGTATGAGTTATGTACACCTTTCTTGTCACGGAAGACTTCTTCACCGGCGAACATGAAAGGAGTGCCCTGCGAAGTGAAGACAATGGTCTGGGCAAGACGTGCGGCACGCTGACGTTCAGCCTCCGTGCTGCCGGGCATGGATTTGGCAAGTTTGTCAGTAAGGGTCAGATCATCGTGGCATGAGACATAGTTGATGATTTCTGAAGGAGATTTGGCATATGCGAACTTCGAGTTGTTGCCTTTCGAGTAATCAACCTGAGGATGGGCAGTTGCTGCAACGATACCGATTTTCACAGTCTCCTCATTTCCGGGCTTACCGGTAGCGAATCCGCGGTCTTCGGCATTCGAATAGTGGCCCTTGATGGCATCGCGGATATCGTCTGAGAAAACAGCGATGCCGTCCATCTTAGCGACATTCTCCTTGAGAGCGCGCTTTTCTACGGGGAGTGGTGAATCGCCGGCTGTCCAACCTTCACCATAAATAATAATATTGGGATTGATTTCGTGTAGCGCTTTCGAAACCTCATTCATAGTCTCGATGTCATGTATGGCCATAAGGTCGAAACGGAAACCGTCTATGTGATATTCCTTAGCCCAATACTTAACGGAGTTAACAATGAAATCGCGCATCTGCTGACGCTCGGAGGCTGTTTCATTTCCACAACCAGAGGCGTCGCTGTAGGATCCATCGGCACGGTGACGATAGTAATAACCGGGAGCAGTCAGAGAAAAATTGCTGTCATCGTTGGATGCCGTGTGGTTGTAAACGACATCCATAACGACACCGAGGCCGTTGTCATGCATGGTCTTGACCATCTGCTTCATCTCGCGTACACGAGCGCTCGGGTCGGAAGGATTGGTGGAATATGAACCCTCGGGGGCATTGTAGTTCAGAGGGTCGTAACCCCAGTTGTAGCCATTGGAAGGAAGATTTGCCTCATCTACCGAGTTATAGTCGAAAGAAGGAAGGATGTGAACGTGTGTAACGCCAAGTTCTTTCAGATGGTCGATACCGGTAGATTTGCCTGAGGGATTGGTAGTCATAGGTTCCGTCAATGCCAGGAATTTTCCCTTGTTGACGATTCCGCTCGAAGGATGGATTGAGAAGTCTCGGTGATGCATCTCATAAAGAACAGCGTCAGTCGGCGACTTGAGTGCCGGACCTTTGTCTGTATCCCATCCCTCGGGATTGAGCGAGGCAAAGTCGATGATTGCGGCACGATGTCCGTTTGTTCCTACTGCCTTAGCCCAAACACCCGGTGTCTCGGCAAGCCATTTGTCACCCTGTCTGACGCGGAAGGTGTAGAACTTGCCGGTAAGATTTCTGGGTACAGAAACACGCCATACTCCATGATCAGACAGTTTCATGTCAAGCGAGTCAACTGCGGGAGTATTACGGTCTGTATCATAAAGGAACAGTTTAACAGCCTGAGCCCTGGGAGACCAAAGAGAGAAATGCGTACCGTTGTTATCAACTTTCAGTTCTAGATCATCTCCGTTATATGAGGGATATGTCAGATAGACATCGTCAGGCGATGTCGGTTGTAATGCCAGAGCGTTCGAAAAGCATGCGCCTGTCAGTAGAGCAGAGGCAATAGCGTAGTGCTTCAATGTTTTATGCATCTAAAAATTAGTTATGGAATTTAAGTTGTTATATCCGTGAACACACGGAAAAGAAGTATGATATATTGGAATCACAATTGGCGTAACCTGATGAGGAGAAAGTGACAGTCACAAAGTTCCCCCTGGGATAATATCAACGAAGAACGACTCTTTTTGTAACATTGCCACATTTGACAATGTAGTAACCGGCCGGAAGTTCAATCGATGTTGTCCCAGTATTTGCAGTTATGTTTTTTACAACCTGTCCTGTAAGAGCATATATAATTACATGACATGACTGCTGTCCGGAATTTGCTATCAATACATGCGATCCGGATACACTGATAGAAATCTCTGTCGCGAAATCATTCTGTGCAATCGCAGCCGGTTCCGGAGAAGCAGATGCTCCCGCCGATACTACAGGGGGGGGAAGCATCACAAAAGCAACGCTGAGAGGCAGAATATATTTACGTAATGATTTCATAATCAGCGATTACAATTAAATAACAGGAATTGTATCGAAAAATGGTTTGTCAGGTATCTGATATTTATGTTATTCTCTATGCAAAATTAATAAATATAAGATTAAAAATCAAGACTTGTGGACTTTTTCTTTTTGTTATTTAGAAAAATTATAATCAAGACGCCTTTTCAAAAATAATTGTTAATTGATTCTTCCTGAGGCTCAAGAACCTGATTTTGAGCATTACCAAGATCAACATTATCTTCTCCTGACTTTTCGTCCTTATCATTTCCTTTTTGGTTCCTGTCATTCAATGCTTTTGTAAGCCACTTTTTGCGTGCGAAAACATAAAGGAAAGCAAGCCCCCTGACACATAATTCCAGACACATTGCAAGCCAGACCCCGAACAATCCCAACGATGGAGCCATGATTGCCGAAAGCGTAAGACGCACGCACCAGATCGAACTGAAGTTGATTGTTGCCGGTACAAGCGTATAACCGGCACCGATAAATATGCCGTAACCGACGATAGCGGCACCGAACATCGGCTCGGCCCAGGCCTCTGTACGCAAGGCCATTGTGCCGAGTTCGCGTATCTCTGTCACCGGCGAAAAGAGCCCCATCATTTCCGGTGCCATAAACCACATCACGATTCCAAGAACTCCCATCACAACTATTCCGCTCCACAATGCAATACGCCCGAAACTTATGGTGAGATCCTTCCTGCCGGCACCGAGACTCTGGCCAACTAATGTCGTCGAAGCATCGGACAGTCCGTAACCAGGCATATAGCAAAGTCCCTCCGCCGTCACCGCAAAAGCATTGGCGGCAAGTGCGGCATTTCCCAATGGCGCGACTATCGCGGTAATGCATATCTGTGCTCCGCACATCACCACTCGCTCCAATGCCACGGGCCAGCCAATCTTGACTGCGCTCCGCAGAACATTCTCACCGGGAATATGCCGCGAGCGCGTCTCCCGGGAATACGGGTGTTGCAGACGTTTGGATCTATATAAAAGGAATAGCCATATCCATGTGCCTGCACAAAGGACAGCGAAGAAAGACCCTAATGCTGCCCCGGCCACGCCAAGCCCTGCACCCGGCACAATCATGGAAATACCACCTAATGAAATTTCGCGGGTCTCGAAAATAAGTAAGAAGTTGAATACGACATCCAACAGGCAAAGCAGGACATTCGCCACACCCGGGACAAGCATATTTCCGCTGCACCGCAGCAGTGAAGTGCCAAGGAAGGTCATAAACAGAGCGGGAAGTGTTGCCGAGAATATCATGAAATAGTCCGAGGCCTGAACACAGACCTCTCCGCTTCCCCCGAGCCAATGGGGCAAAGCGCCCGAGATAGCCACGCCTATGAGTCCAACCAGGACGCTTATCAGGAAGACCATTGCCACACTGCGTCTCAGCACCATGCGTGCCCCATAGTCATCTCCGGCCCCTACCCTATGCGCGACCTGTACAGCGAAACCAGTCACAGAGGCTCCGCCTATGCCCCAGAGGAGCCAGGTCGAGGTCGCAACAAGACCTATGGCAGCCGATGACACCTCTCCCAGACTGCCCACCATAGACGCGTCGATATACTCCATAACTATCGTCGACATCTGTGCAAGCATGGCCGGCCAACTCAACGCCGCCAGCATCTTCAGTTTGGGACCGAGCCCATTCATGCTGTCTGTCTTCAGCCTGTCTGCCAAATCTATCGTTGCCATAGAAGTCAGTATTATTCCAAAGGGTATATACTTTAGCCGATAAGGCGTATTCGTCTTGCAAAAGTAAAAAATAATTTTTAATTTTGCATATGACAATATGATTCAGGCTAAGCCATGAAATATATAAGCACCCACGGTAACTCTCCCGCTGTTTCTCTATACGAAGCAATCCTGCACAGTTCTGCTCCCGATGGAGGCGTGTACATACCCGAAACGCTTCCGCTACTTCCCGAAGCATTCTTCAACAATGTCATCGAGATGTCGCCGGCCGAAATCGCCTATGTTCTTGCAGACAGACTTTTCGGCGACATACTTGATTCAAGCACCCTGAAGACCATAGTCGACTCGTCGATCAACTTTCCGATCATAACGAAAAACATTGCCCCCGACATCCATGTCCTTGAACTTTTTCACGGTCCCACTTTGGCCTTCAAGGATTTCGGTGCTGCATTCATGGCCCGTTTTATCGAACATTCGCCGTCGCTTGCACCGGGACGAAAACTTGACATCATCGTATCGACAAGCGGGAACACCGGCAGCGCCATTGCGAATGCCTTCGCCGGTATCAGCCGGGCGGAAGTATTCATCCTTTTCCCGCCCAATTCATGCAACCGCTCTCTCGAGCGGCAGTTTACTACCCTTGGAGGCAATATACATCCTATCGAAGTACAAGGTACAATCGATGATTGCTACCGACTTGCCCGTCAGGCACTAAGTGACAAGTCGCTTAACACAAGCCGTGAAATAGTAAGCGCTAATTCCACGAACATATTGCGACTTCTGCCCCAGACGTTTTATTATTTCATTGGAATGGCCCAACTTGCCGCCAAAGGCATTGACCCAAGGAATGTAGTAATATCGTTGCCTTGCGGTAATTTCGGTAATCTTTGCGGGGCAGTCATGGCTCAGCGCATGGGGTTGCCGATGAAACGTATCGTGGCATGCGAGAATGCGAACTGCACATTGGCCCATGCCTTCGAGACAGGACGCTTCGAACGTCGTTCGTCCATTCCGACCCTTGCCTATGCAACCGACAAAGGACGTCCGTCAAACCATGAACGCCTAATGAGGATTTTCAACAATGACACGGATGCCATGCGCCGTCTGATTGTTCCACACGTCGCTGATGACCGCACAATCATAGATACCGTCAACTCATGTCTCGAAGAGAATAGATATCTTCTCGACCCGCATTCGGCAATGGCTTACGATGGCATACGAAAAAATCTGTCTAAAGGTGAGACAGGTCTTGTCATCTGTACTGCTCATCCTGCGAAATCTGTCGCTACCATGGCAGCCATTACGGGACGCGCACTCGATCTTCCATTACAGTTGAACGCCTTCATGGGCGGTCGCGACCATCGTGTCCGGATTGCGCCAGACTACAAGGAATTCAAATCGCTTTTAAAAGCAATACGTAAATAGACTGACAACATATTAACCCCTCAAATATTTATACAATGACCAATAAACGCCAACTTAAGAAATACTTCCGCTATGTATGCGGTGACCTCGCGGCCGAAATTATCGTCACCCGTGATCTTTTTGGTGGATTTGATGACGAAGCCGTCAGCAAACTTATTATCGAGATTGCCGACCTACAGCAGGGTTCCCTTTCCCGCGTCAACTTCTCATTCGACAAATCGCCCAAGGATTTTGCCACGAAGGCTGAATACAACAAAGCCCTCAAGGCCTATCATCATACAGCCTACGACAAACTTCTTGTCGAATTCGACAATGCGGTAGAGGCCATCGTTAAAAAGATGAATGAAATCACGCCACAGGAAGTACGTGACGCATTCAAGGATCCTGCAAAATAAGATAATTACATACCCGATTCGAAGACGGCTCTTTCCCTTGGAACCGTCTTCGAAATTTTAATTCAGTCTTATCTTCCCACCTGAAGAAATGGATATAAAAATCGCTGCCTTTTCCCTGGATATCGTCTGGGCTGATCCGAACAGAAACTTACTGACAGTTTCCGAAGCACTTGCAATCATGCCAGAAGACATTGACCTTGTCGTACTGCCCGAAATGTTCACCACAGGTTTTATCACAGATGAGTCTTCGGTCAACAGACTTGCAGAAAACTGGGCCGTGTCCCCCACTCTTAATTTTCTCAAGACTAAAGCGAAGGAAAGGAATATAGCGATTTGTGCCTCCTTCCTGGTACGGGACGAAAATGGCATACCCCGCAATCGTTGTGTCTTCGTTGAGCCATCGGGTGAGATTACCGTCTACGATAAACACCACCTCTTTTCTCCGAGCGATGAATCCCGGCTGCTTGAACATGGTACAATCCCCTCTCCTGTCGTACGATTCAGAAGTTGGAATTTTGCTATGTCAGTATGCTATGACATACGTTTTCCAGCATGGAACCGCAACCTTGATTATAAATATGACGTACTTCTTGTACCGGCTAACTGGCCGGCGAGCCGCGGTTACTTATGGGAACATCTGCTCATAGGTCGTGCGATTGAAAACCAGGCATATGTCGTAGGGGCCAACCGTTCTGGCATGGATGACTTTGGAGATTATGACAATCTCTCATTCATATTTGATTATGTGGGAAAACCAATAGGCAAAACAATCACGATTGGGAATGATGACAGTATTTCATTCTTTTTAGTTGTAGCCGAACTTTCGCATGCGAATATTGAAAAACTGCACAGACATTTTCCCGTCGCCAAAGATGCCGACAGATTCAGATTCATCTGATTACTGAAAGCAATTGCACGACCTGTGGTGTGATGGCATTTGCACCATAATTCCTTATGCTTCTCAAAGCCGGAGAAGGATTTGGTGTGTCAGTCTGCCGTTTCATCCTCACAATTACCTCATCCCGGCTAAGATTATTTCGCCGCATCACACGTTCTATCCTGAGTTTTCGAGGGGCATCAACCCACCATATTTCGTCACACAAAGCATCTAATCCAGATTCATATAATATCGCAGTCTCGAAGAAAACAGCCTCCTCAGGATTAATCTGCTCTTTATTTGTGCTTTTTATAGTCCGCACCTTGCTGTGACGGTCTATGGTTATTTCCAGATCTTCTATAACAGCACAATGAACTATTGAATTCAGACGCAACAGTTTTTCCTCGTCATTGAAAACTATAGCACCCAGAAGTTTTCTGTCCAATGATTCATCCTCTCTGACTATATCCGCTCCAAATTCTTCTATTAATTTTTTTCTTATAGCAGGGCTTGAATCCACGATTGCCTTCGCCCTCGAATCGCAGTCATAAACAAAATATCCCATTACCCTCAGCAAATCCGACACCACCGATTTGCCGGATCCTATTCCGCCACATATTCCAATTACACGATGTGACATATTCTCATTATCTTTCTATCATATAAGATACGCTGTCAGTCTCAAGACTAAAATTCTGGGCATGTCCTGTCGGCAACGTGATGATCTTAAGCCTGACCCGGCTGTCCTCGCGCTCACCCTCAATCGAACGATAGTCAGCAATAATCTTGAAACCGCGTTTATTCTGTTCATAGTCAGCCAGAGGCACCATATATGACACATTCACATGATTGGGAAATAGTAACAGACGCTCACCCGAAGGCACTCCAACGGTTTCGATTGGCATATTGGCGCTGGTGACTATAAGTTTCTCAACCGGAATTGTTACTGTCACCGAATCAGGCTCAACACGACATCCATCAGGGGCAATTAGACGAACTTTAACGCTCTTGGTAGACGATAGTCCGTTAAACTGGATTGGCTGCGTAGAAATGTGACGGACTGAAGGATCCAACGGGCCAACCGAATAAACCCAGACCGAATCCGTTGTAGATTTAGGCATATCCAGAAGGACTGCTGTAGGCGAAGCCGTGACGCGTGAATCAACCGATACCGGAAGTCGTACCGGTCGTCTTGATGTAAACATAAGTGATATTGAATCAGGGTTGATTGCAAGTATCTGAGAACCCGGGCCGAACATATTCCGGAAAATCCCTCGGAGATCGGCATCGCCAAGACTCATCTGGTTTCCCTTGATGAAGTATTTGTAATCGACTTTCACCACTGCCATATCACCCATAGAATACTTCAGCAATTGCGAGCCGCGTCCCTTTACATTTACATTGATAACTTCAGGAAGATAACTAATCATCTTCACTGAATCAGGACAATTGACTATCTCGACGCGGCATCTGAGGTCCTTCTGGACTTCCTCATTCAGTGTCATTATTATCCATAGGACGGCGGAAATGGCCACAAAAACCAAAAAGACAAGCACATTCTTGCCTCTGCGTGAGAGAAGCGCCTCCTTGCTCCGGCCAAGTATGGTCTTGAAATCCGCCATCGTCTGATAATATGAGTGAGTAGATCAAACATTTTCAGGCCGGGAAAAGACATCCGGCCTGAAAATATTATTTATGCTATAATTTATTTCTTTTCGCCGTTCTGTGCGGCAGCCTCGTTGGCCTGCTCGGCCGAAGGATAGACCGAATTCTTGTCAATGCGGATTTTCACATTCTTATCAATCTCGACAACAAATGTATTATTCTGGTCATTGACCTCAACGATACGGCCATATATGCCGCCTGCGGTAACGACTGTGTCGTTTTTCTTCATTGCCTCACGTTCCTGTTTCAGTTTTTTCTGACGCTTCTGCTGTGGACGAATCATGAAGAAATAGAAAACTACGATAAGGACAACAATCATTATAAGACCGGAAGCACCACCACCGGCAGGCTGACCATTAAGGAGAATGTTAGAGTATAACATGATGTTTGGGTATTTAGGAAATTATTAATCTGTTTGAAATTTATAAACATTTTATTTCATGACAATGCCCTTGTCTCGGAGCATGTTCACGATATTGAAAAGTATGCCGTTGATAAACTGGCCGCTCTTTGGGGAAGAATAGTCGTTGGCAATCTCGACGTACTCGTTCATTGTTACAGCAAGAGGAATATTGGGATAGTCAACAAGTTCGGTGATAGCGGCAATCATTATGACGATATCCATGAATACAAGTCGCTCTGGATCCCATGAGTCACTGTTGATCATCGAATAGATGTAATCGCGGTATTCCTCACGATGCTTGACTGCGCTGACAAACAGGTCTGCTCCGAATTCGGCATCCTCTTCGTCTTTGTATTTGTCCAGAAAACGAACCGGTTCTTCAGGTGCGGCAGCCGACTGACGTATTGTTTTAAGAACGAACGTACCCATTATCTGAAGGTCATCATTCCAGAACACGGATTTATCTTCCAGAACCTCAAGGAGATCATCAGACGTGAATATCACGGTTCTCAGAAGTTCACGCCACAAATCACAGTCGCTAACATAATCGGTAACAGGCTGTTCCATGTATTTGGCATAAACCTCAGAGGATTTGATTTCGGCGAGTAGTTTGTTGAGCAATGCAATTTCAGTATCCCAGTTTATAGGACATTTCTCAAGCATGGTCTGCAACTCCTCCGATTCTCCGATACGATAGGCAAACTGATTCTCTATAAAGCGTAAGTTGGGATTGAGCTCGTCCGCAGTGGCAAGGAACTTTGTCTTGGCCGAATCCAGACGTCGTGCTTCTTCACGCGTAAGTGCAGTGATTAATCCAAAAAACGATATATAGAGTTGGTATGCCTGATCGAGTGATCTCTCTAGATTGGCGCATGATGTGGCGTAGTCACCCTGGGTGTCACGATAGGAATTCAGAGTTCTGACAAAAAGTTCAACACCCTGTTCCATACCCGATGCCGTGAAACCGTCTGCCGAACGCAGGGCCTCGATAAAGTCCTTGTCGCGGACAACTATAGTCTCGAACACAGATGACCACATCTGTACTTCTTCAGCAAGAGAAGGCGAACGGCGCTTCTTGTAATCCTTGAATGCCGAAGAGTCTGCTATTTTGTCTGCCACTTGCTGAAGAACAGGCAACAACGCCGTTATATCATTATTGCCTTTGAGTATGAATTGTTTGACAGTATCATCAGTGGCAAGAGCGGCTGCGACCCTGGATTTCTGAAGTTTCTTCTCTACGTCAAGAATACCCTTTCGGCGTCCGTTTACTGCCGGATATCCGCTGAGTTCCAGAAGTGTCAGCATTAGGTCAATATAGACTGAATAGGCGAATTTCTTATCAGCCGAAGGTGATTCGGGTGCGGGTTCGATTTTGAAGTCTGTTCTCGTCAACAGATATGAGTAGAGCATCTGCACTACCTTCATTCTGATCAGAATACGGTTAATCATATCTTTTAATGTTCTATTTTAGTCGTCCTTTGTCAGGAGAGGTGATATTGCTCCTGGCTCAATGATTGTTATGTGTGCGGAAAGCGCGTTTTGGGACTGCAAATTTAATCATTATCCCTCTGAAATAAAAATAAATTTTAATCTCGGAATCTGCACATGACACATTATGCCTATCTTAGGGGATTGAAACCCTGGGCGCGGAGTGTTATTTCCGATTCTCCGTCGCGGGTTATCATGGCACATCCGAGTTCAGGCTTAGTTATATGCCCTATCACATGCACACCTTCTATCTTGGATACTTCATCGAATTTTGACAAAGGCACAGTGAACAGCAGTTCATAGTCTTCCCCGCCGTTCAAGGCCGCTGTGACAAGATTCATATTGATTTCCTCTGCCATCACTGCGGTCTGGTAATCTATTGGTATACGGTCCTCGTATATCCGGCACCCTGTATTTGAGGCTTTACAGATGTGAAGGAGTTCCGACGAGAGACCGTCGGAGATATCCATCATCGATGTAGGCTTTACTCCTTTTTTCTTCAGGGCCTCGATTATGTCGCGGCGCGGTTCAGGCTTGAGTTGACGTTCAACCAGATATTCCTTACCCTTGAAATCAGGCTCGAAATCTTTCTGCCCGGCTGAGGCGACTTTCTCCCGTTCAAGAACCTGCAGTCCCATATACGCGGCCCCGAGATCTCCGCTTACGCATATCAGGTCCGTATCCTTCGCTCCGTCACGGTAGACAATTTCGTCTTCAGGAGCATCCCCTATACAGGTTATTGAGATTACCAGTCCCTGTCGAGAGGCAGTAGTGTCTCCTCCGACAATATCCACTCCATAAACCTCGCAGGCGAGTCTCATTCCCTCATACAGCGTCTCGATATGCTCGACTGTAAAGCGTTTTGATATACCCAGCGATACAGTTATCTGTCGTGGTGTGCCATTCATTGCGTATATATCCGAAAGGTTGACCGCAACTGCCTTATAACCAAGGTGCTTCAGTGGAACATACGTCAGGTCGAAATGTACTCCTTCGAGCAAAAGATCTGTGGTTACCAGCACTTTGCTGTCTGGATAGGAAAGGACAGCGGCATCATCGCCTACGGACTTGCAGGTAGAGGCATTGATGACTTTGAGTTCTTTCGTCAACCGGTCAATCAGGCCAAACTCGCCAAGTTCGGAAATTTCTGTTTGTTTTTCCGCCATTATATATTAGAGTATGACACCGGCATACGCAAATCCATGAAAGGACTCTGGTATGCCGGTAATTTAATAATTTAATCTATTCACTGTATTCTATCTGAACCAACTTATCATACACGGGTCACCATCTCGTTAATGAGGGCGGTCATTGTCGGTGCGGCATTGACCGCAGCGAGTTGGACTTCCTCATGACTCGGGGGGACAAGAATATCCTTGCCGCCGAGGTCGGTGATTACCGACAGGCCGAAAACCTTCATGCCCGCATGGTTGGCGACAATAACCTCGGGAACGGTTGACATGCCTACCGCGTCTCCTCCGATTACACGGAAATATTCGTATTCCGCAGGAGTCTCGAATGTAGGGCCGGTTGTGCCGACATAGACACCGTGCATCAGATGCAGGCCCTTTTCCTCAGCAATTGCGTCGGCAGCCTTAATGTACTCGCGGTTGTATGCCTCGGTCATGGCAGGGAAACGGGTTCCAAGTTCATTGTAGTTCTTTCCGCGCAAAGGATTCTCGGGGAATAGATTTATGTGGTCGGTTATTACCATGACATCTCCCACCTTGAACTCTTTGTTCATTCCGCCGGCAGCGTTGGAAACAAATAAAGTCTCGACGCCCAGGGCCCTGAAGACACGTACTGGGAAGGTTACCTGTTTCATGTCATAGCCTTCATAATAATGGAATCGGCCTTGCATGGCTATTACCGGGACACCGTTCAGTTTGCCGAATATCAGATTGCCGCTGTGACCTTCGACTGTCGAAATGGGAAAGTTGGGGATGTCTTTATAGGCGATTACCTGCTTTTCTTCAATATTATCGCCAAGGTTGCCGAGACCGGAGCCAAGTATGATTGCTATTTTGGGCATTTCGCCTTTTACTTGACTTTTGAGAAAGTCGGCTGTCTGTTTGATTTTTTCGAGCATAGTAGTTTTAGTTAGTTTCTGTAATAACGAATGTTTTTACCGTTTGGTTGATTCTGTCGGAACTTTTTTCCATATTCCATCCAAAACAAATAAAAAAAGTATCCAGTAATTGATTACGGCCACTAAGTTTTATTTTTGATAGTGACTACAGATTCATACGCTGGCGCTCATTCAGAAGTTTGAGGACAGTGTCTACCAGAGTTTCATTCTCGAATCGGAAGAAATCCACATATACCGGTAGAAAATATATATGGGGTTTCAGTTCAGCCGGGAAATACGGATTATTGAGCAGACGCACAGCGTCCTTCTCAGTGGTCACTATGATTTTGCGCTTACCCTTCATTTCATTAAACCGCGACTGTATCATGTTAAGGTCCTTGCGCGTATAGTCGTGATGATCGCCGAACACATTCACTTTCACGCGAGGGCCGAAACTTTTCAGGTAGCGGACAAATGGACGGGGATTCCCGATTCCACACAGTGCCAGAATCCCGTCGTCCTCTCCGAGTTTGTCAAGTTCGGCAGGACGGCTGCACGAATCCCGGAATATCGGTCTCAGAAGATCGTAACTGTATCTGGAATAGAACAGACTCTGGGCTGGTATCCTGCCTATGTTCTTTTCGAATATTCGGAAATCCATTGGTTTGATACCATCCGGACATTTCGTGGCGATTATTATGTCGGCTCGCGACATGCCTTTGGGAGACTCTCGAAGGCGTCCGTAAGGCAAAAGGTCATCCTCGTAATATGGATGCTGGTATTCAGTCAACAGAATTGATACCGTGGGCTTGACATATCTGTGCTGGAATGCGTCATCCAATATTATGAGGTTGACCGACGGATTCGTTGCAAGTATCCTCTCGATGCCTTTCACGCGGTCCTCGCATACTGCCACCACAATCTTGCGTGAGAACTTGTGGTACACCTGATATGCTTCGTCACCGATGTCTCTGGGTGTCGAGTGGGGAGTTGCCTGTACAAAACCGCTCGTCGAGCGCTTGTATCCGCGGGAAAGGACCGCGATATTATATCTATCCTTAAGAGCAGCGACAAGATACTCTGTGTGTGGAGTCTTGCCGGTTCCACCCACGGCGATATTACCGACAGAAATAATCGGCACCTCGAACTCATGTTCCTTCAGCACCTTCCATTCGAACAGGCGGTTGCGTGTCGAGGTTACCATACCGTAGACCTTGGACATGGGTAACAGGAAGATTTTTGCCGGTAGCGAACTTTCTTTTCTGCTCATATGGACTCTTGTTTATTTTAATATTTGTCGCACCGTTTGTTTATTCTATCGTGACATCTTCCATACGGGCCTGTATGGGAGAACAGGACATCATGCGGCGGACAACACCCATGCATTTTCTGACTTCTCGAGGCGAAAGGCCTTCTATTTCAAGGCCATTATATGCTTTTGAAAGAGCATTATCACTTCCTCCCGCCGTATTGAGCAACATCTCCTCGAATGTCGAGAAAGATATCTCCGGATAAGCGATTACCTGCGAGTTCTCGACTCTGGCGGCTTTTACCATTGCGGCCACGGCATCATTCAGAGAACCGATATTATCCACCAGCCCAAGACGCAATGCGCTGCGTCCGTCCCATATACGTCCTTCGGCTATCTTCAGGACTTCGGAACGCTCAATGCCACGGCCTTCGGCAACACGACTTGTAAAGAGTTCATATCCGTCCTCAACGCTCTTCTGCATGGCGCTGTACTGTGCCGGGGTCATGGGGGAAGTAATCTGGGGGAATGCTGCATTGGCATTGGTCGATACTGTCGAGAAATTGATGCCGAGATGGTTGTTCATAAGTTTGTTCACGCATGGAATCATGCCGAATATGCCTATCGAGCCCGTGAGTGTCTCTGCGTCCGCGTAGATTTTGTCTGCGCCGCAAGAGATATAGTAACCGCCCGATGCGGCATAGTCGCCCATCGAGACATAGAATGGTTTCTTCTTGGATTTGAAATATTCAAGGGCCTCCCATATCTGCTCCGATGCGAAAGCGCTGCCGCCTCCGGAATTCACACGTAGAACAAGGCCCTTCACGTTCTCATCGTCAGCAAGACTTATGATTGCAGGAACAATATCTGTCGCTACGATGCCTTCATTGCCGTTGTCCACGATATCACCGAGGGCATAAAGCACGGCCACATGTTTTTCGTCTTTCGATGGCTGGTCTTCGCTTATGTTATTGGCTTCAAGATATTCCGCAGGACTGACAAGACGGAGATCCTCGTCCATGTCAAGTTTTGTGAGTTTGCGGAGTTTGTTCTCGAAGACACGACGATAGCAGACCTCGTCCACAAGTTTATTCATGGTCAGCACATCCGTCTTTTGAGCCATGAGCATCGAATCGGCCAGATTTTGTACTTGCGACGCGGGAATGCTGCGGTTCTCGGCGATTATGTCGCTGACCTCCGACCATACGGAGTCTATGTAGACCTTGGTCTGTAACCTTGCAGGCTCGGACATCTGGGTAAGCAGGAACGGTTCGACCGCGCTCTTAAACTCGCCGACCTTGAACACCTGCACCTCGACTCCGAGTTTATCAAGCGCATTCTTGAAGAACGGGACTGTCGAAGCAAGGCCGTGTATGTCGACTGCACCTTCAGGATTGACGAATATCTTTGTTGCGGCAGAGGCGACGAAATAGTCGCCCTGGGAATACATGTCACCGTATGCATAGACCCATTTGCCACTTTTCTTGAAGTCATTGATGGCCTCGAGTAACTCGCGACGGGATGCATAACCCATTTCTGAACCTCCGCATTCAATGTAGATGCCGTCTATGTCCGAGTCCGAGGCGGCAAGACGGATCGCCCGGAGCATGGAGTTGAGGGTGGGTGATTTCAAGTCGAAATCTTCTGTTATAATTTCCGGTATTGAGGGCTTTGTCTCACGCTCGTTGATTACACCGGTCAGATCAATAACAAGTATGCTGTGTTCCTTAATCTCGCTTTCGCCGACAAGAGAACCAATGGCGACACCTACAGCGATGATCAGTCCTATGATGAACAGAAAGCCCGAAAGCCATATTGCGGCCATCGAACCCATGAATGCTATGAAAAATTTCTTAAGCATGATATTCGCGTGACGGATTTTTGTTTTAAAGTTTATTTAAAGGACAAATTTAACAATTATCTGCGGACTTTGCAAAGAAATGGCTCCGAATTTAAAATCATGGCAGTTCGCTGAGTTTCTTATCCTCGCAGATGAGTACCCGTCCGAAGTAACGGTCTATCATTGGATGATTGTGGGTGGCAATGATTACAGCCGTGCCTTTCTTGGCTATCGAGGAAAGTAGAGCGAATATCTGGTTGCCGGTCTCGGGGTCAAGATTGCCGGTGGGCTCGTCCGCGACAATTATGTCTGGTGAATTGAGTAGGGCGCGAGCGATTACTACTCGCTGCTGTTCTCCGCCGGACAGTTCATGCGGCATCTTGTAATTCTTGTCAGCCATCTCAACCTGCCCTAGCACTTCCTCGATACGTGTGTTTATAAGTTCTTTGTCTTTCCACCCGGTGGCTTTTAAAACAAACTCGAGGTTCGCATACACGGTGCGGTCGGTTAAGAGTTGAAAATCCTGGAATACTATGCCTATACGCCGCCTCAGCATGGGTATATCCTTGCGGCGCAATGTCGTGAGATCATATTCGAGTACTCGGGCCTCGCCGCCGTTTACCGGGACCTCCCCGTAAATAGTCTTTATCAGCGAGGTCTTGCCGCTGCCGACTTTGCCCACAAGATATACTAGTTGGCCTTCCTCGACTTCAAGATTCACGTCCTTAAGTACGACATGCTCCTTTCGGTCTATTTCTGTGCCTTTATATTCTATTACTTTTTCCATTTATATAACTTTATTTTGCAAAATTAATAATTATTGTTATCCGCTAATGTTTTTGCAAACGAAATTTTGCATATTAGTTGCACATATTTTATTTTAATATAACTTTAGCATGTACGTCTCGGATTTTTTTGCGAATTTTGTACTCAAAATCCATAACTGTTTTTCTATTTATGCGCTACATTCATATCCCTTATATGAGACATGCCGCCTACATTGCTTTTGTTCTGACAGTCGCAGCATGCTCGAACAATGCCGGTGACGAACTGGCTCATCATCACCACGACCACGGTACTTCCCACGAAGGTCACGACCATGAATCCGAAGGCCACGACCATGATGCTGAGGGCAAAGACGGGACTCATGAGCATGCTGCGGGCGGCGAGATTATTCTTGAGCCGGAGCAGGCCGCCCGTTTTGGAGTCAAGACCATGAAAGTCGCCCCCGCTCCTTTCAACGATGTAATAAAAACTACCGGACGTATCGTCGAGGCTCCTGATGCCGCCGGTGTTATAGTCGCTCCTACATCCGGCGTGGTAACACTCTCGCCCAATGCCGTCGCCGGAAACCATGTATCGCGTGGCGCACGCATCGCCACAGTCCGTCCGTCCGCAGTAACCGGAGGCGACCCGAACGCCGCAGCCCGCGCTGCTGTCAATGCCGCCAAACGCGAAGTCGACCGTCTGAAACCTCTCCACGACCGTGGCATTGTCTCTACGGCTGATTATAACCGTGCTCTTGCTGCTCTTGATGCCGCCAAGGCAGCATACAGCCCTGCCGCAGCATCGGGGGCTGCCATTTCTCCTGTTGCGGGAACCATCACCCAGTTGTTGGTCAGCCAGGGCCAGTATGTCGATGCCGGTACACCCATTGCCTCTGTCTCAGGTTCCGGTCGGCTTACTCTTCAGGCAGACCTGCCACAGAAGGATTATGCTTCGGCGGCTTCTATTTCCGGCGTAAAAATCAAGACACCCTACTCTTCCGAAGTAATGGACCTTAGCGCAATGGGAGCGAAACGTACCCAGGCTTCGCAACTTGTTTCCACTACACCCGGATATATTCCTATCTTCTTTACCCTTAACAATAATGGCTCACTCGTTCCCGGAACCTATGTCGAGGTTTATCTCCTGGGGGCAGAGAGACCGAATGTTATCTCCGTTCCGTTGACGGCTCTTTCCGAACAGCAGGGAAAGTATTTCGTCTATGTCAGGCTTGATGAGGAAGGTTACATGAAGACTTCGGTCACCCTTGGCCAGCGCGACGGCGAGAATGTAGAGATTGTTTCTGGCCTTCATCCCGGCGACGAGGTCGTGACCGAGGGAACAACTACAGTCCGTCTTGCTGAATCCTCGAATGTGGTTCCCGAAGGCCACTCGCACAACCATTGATTTCCCTTAGGTATTTTTATCGCTCATTCGAAAGCACATATTTGAATCATGCTTAACAAGATTATCCGCTTTTCACTGAATAACCGCCTGACGGTACTGATTCTGATGGGTCTCATACTTTGTTTCGGCACGGTGATTCTGCTACGAAGCGATGTCGATATTTTCCCCGATCTCAACGCTCCCACGGTTGTGGTCATGACCGAGGCTCCGGGCATGGCTCCGGAGGAAGTTGAGAAAATGGTTACATATCCTATCGAGACTTCTGTCAACGGTTCTACCGGCGTCCGTCGCGTCCGCTCCACTTCCACTACCGGTTTTTCGGCTGTATGGGTCGAATTCGACTGGGGAACCGACATATACCGTGCACGTCAGATTGTTTCCGAACGCATGGCCGGACTTGCCGAGACACTGCCTCCGGGCGTCGGCTCTCCCACCCTCGGACCGCAGTCTTCTATTCTCGGTGAAATAATGATTATCGGTCTTACTGCCGATTCCACTTCACTGATGGAACTCAATACCATTGCTGACAAGACCATACGGCCACGCCTCCTTGCACTCGGTGGCGTATCGCAGGTTTCGATTCTCGGTGGCGATGTCCGCGAGTTTCAGATTCAACTCATTCCTGAGAAGATGAGAGCCATGAATGTCTCGGTAGATGAAGTCACCGAGGCAGTCGAACAGATGAACCAGAATGCTGCCGGAAGCATCGCATACGATTTCGGGAATGAATATATAGTCAAGGGAGATATCAATACCTCTTCCGTCGAAGAAATAGGACGTTCAGTTGTCCGCAGTGATGAAAACGGCATAGTGACACTCGACGATATCGCAAACGTCACGATTGCCGGTGCGCATCCCCGACTCGGTGTTGGTTCTGTCAAGGCTCAGCCAGCAGTTCTGATTACTGTGACTAAGCAGCCCGGTGTCTCGACCATAGACCTCACAAAGGAAATTGAGGCCGACCTCGCCGAGGTTTCCAAGACTCTTCCTTCGGACATCCACATCGCCACTGACATTTTCAAGCAAAGCGATTTCATCGACAACTCTATCTCGAACCTACAGCGGACATTGCTCGAGGGTGCCCTATTCGTGATAGTGGTATTGTTCTTCTTCCTGATGAATCTGCGCACAACGGTAATTTCGGTCGTCGCTCTGCCTTTGTCCATTATTCTTACGGTAATAGTTCTTCATATACTTGGCTATTCATTGAATACCATGTCGCTCGGCGGCATTGCCATCGCCATCGGCTCTCTTGTCGATGATGCGATCGTTGACGTGGAGAATGTCTATAAGCGCCTCCGTGAGAACCGTGCGTTGCCCGAGGACAAGCGCCAGTCCGCCCTCAAGGTCATCTACCATGCTTCCGCCGAAGTGCGTATGCCAATATTCAATTCTTCGCTCATCATCATTGCAAGTTTCCTGCCGCTTTTCTTCCTCAGCGGTATAGAGGGACGCATGCTGATTCCTCTTGGCATTTCATTCATAGTCGCACTCATCGCCTCAACAATCGTAGCCCTGACACTGACACCTGTGCTTTGCTACTATCTCCTAGGATCACGTAAGCAGAATCTTGAGGAAAGCCGCGAGCCCTGGGTCACTCGTAAACTCCGCGCCTGGTATTCTTCTGCCGTCAGGGCATCTCTTTCCCATGTCAAACCCATGCTGATTGCCGTCGGCGTTCTTTTTGCGGTTTGCGCAGGTCTTTTCTTCACTCTCGGACGTTCGTTCCTGCCTTCTTTCAACGAAGGTTCGTTTACAATCAATGTCTCTACTCTTCCGGGTATATCCTTAGAGGAAAGCGACCGCATCGGACGCGAGGCCGAGAAGATCATCATGTCGGTTCCCGAGATAAAGACTGTTGCCCGCAAGACGGGACGTGCCGAACTTGACGAGCATTCCCTTGGTGTCAATGTTTCGGAAATCGAGGCTCCCTATGCACTGAACAACGGACGTACCCGTGGCGAGGTCGCAAGGGAACTGCGTGAGAAACTTTCGGAACTTCCGGGAACCAATATTGAAATCGGTCAGCCTATCTCGCACCGCATAGACGCCATGCTCTCCGGAACCGAGGCCCAGATTGCAATCAAACTGTTCGGCGATGACCTCAACACGCTTTTCGCCATCGGCTCTCAGATCCGCAATGTCGTGAGCGAGGTTCCCGAGATTGTCGATGTCAACATTGAACAGCAGATCGAGCGTCCGGAACTTTCAATCGAGCCTCGCCGTGAACTTCTCGCACGCTTCGGCATAACAATGCCTCAGTTCCGCCGTGCCATTGAGACCTCGCTTGCCGGTGTGACTGTCTCACAGGTTTATGAGGAAGGTCAGCGCTACGACCTCCGTCTGCTTGTCGAGCCCTCGTCCCGAAGCACACTTGAGGATATCAAGGATCTTCTCATCGACTCAAACCAGGGCAAGATTCCCTTGAGTTCTGTCGCCGAAATCAAATCAACCACAGGCCCCAACACCATCAACCGCGAGAATGTCAAGCGCCGCATAGTCATTTCCGCCAATGTCGAGGGTGGTGACCTGCGCGGTATCGTCAATAACATTTCTAAGGCTATTGACGAGAAGGTGAAACTCCCCGAGAACTATTACCTGAGTTATGGTGGCCAGTTCGAGAGCGAGGCAGCCGCATCGCGCACTCTTGCATGGGCGACGCTCGGCGCCCTGCTTGTCATCCTCATGCTCCTTTATGGCGAGTTCAAGAACTTCGGACAGTCGCTTCTCATTCTCATCAACATGCCTCTGGCCATGATTGGAGGTGTTCTCATCCTTGTTATCACCGGCAAGGAACTTAACATTCCGGCTATCATAGGCTTCATCTCCCTTTTAGGTATCTCTACCCGAAACGGTATGTTGCTTATCTCCCGCTTTAATGCACTGAAGGCTGAGGGCGAGAATCTTGTCGACCGGATTGTCCACGGTTCCTCAGACCGTCTCCTGCCAATCATTATGACTGCCTTGACCTCCGCTCTCGCACTCATTCCTCTTGCCATAAACGGCGACTCGCCGGGTAACGAGATTCAGTCTCCTCTTGCTGTCGTAATCCTTGGCGGCCTTATCTCGGCAACCGTTCTGAATATTTTCGTCGTACCGGGAATCTATTATCTCATGAACCGTAAAAAGTCAAAATCAAAGAACGATGACACTCCTAAAGAAATACTTGACTAAGTTCTTCCTTGCTACAGCGGCCGTATCTGTTTCAGTATCGGCCATAGCGGCAGAATCACGCACGGTTTCGCGTCAGGAAGCAATAAACATGATACTTCGCGGCAATCCCACTCTCGGCACTCTCCGCCGTGCAGCATCTGCTGAAAATGTTCTCGGCAAGGCTACATCCCAACTGGGAGGTCCGGAAATAGAAGGTTCCTATTCGTTTGGTTCCGGCGCGGATGACAAATGGGAGTTCGGCATCAGCCAGGGCTTCGACTGGCCCGGCGCATACAACGCCCGCCGAAAGGCATCCGACGCTCAGTCGCGTGCCCGCATGGCCAATCTTGCTGTCGCAGAGCAACAGGTCAGACTTGATGCCATGATGTGTATCATTGACGGCGTGTACAATACCCGGCGTCTTAAATCACTAACCCTCTTGCGCGAGAATCTCGATTCTGTGGCAAGAAGTATAGAATATGGCTTCAATCATGGCGAACTCACAATCCTTGACGTGAAAAAAGTTCGCCTTGAACTATTCAGGCTCGACAACGATATCAGCGACTGCCGCGGAGCGCTGGATGAGGCCGAATCATCATTGCGACTTCTTGCGGGCGATTCGGCTCTCAGTGTTGACCTTGCTGACTACGATATACAGCCATTCTACTCGCTTGGAGAGTATTATACGTTTGCCGAAAACGCCCCGGCGGTTCAGGCAGCCCTTGCACAGGCCGAGGCAAATGGTCTCGAGGCCGAGGCGTCACGGCTTTCACGTCTTCCTTCTTTCTCGCTTGGCTACAGGCATGCTTTCGAGGAGGGACATCATTTCAATGGCATCTCCGCTTCTGTAGGTCTGCCCTCATGGGGAAGGAACTATGAGCGTGAAGGCAACCGGCTGCTTGCCGAAAACTCTCTGTCGCAGGCTTCAATAGCCACTGCCGAGGCAAAGCGTGCCATTGACAGCGACTATGCTCAGGCTGAAAGACTGCGTGAAATGATGAAGAAATATAACAGTGTGATTTTCGATGACGAATATATCGAACTTCTGATGCTGGCCTATCATGGCGGCCAGATAAATGTCATAACCCTAATCCAGGAAATCAACTTCTTCATCGAGGCCTCCCTCGAGTTCCAGACCGCAGACCGCGACTACCAGCGACTGCTCGCCCGACTGAACATCAACCTTCCGGAAAGGCAATAGTATTTCTCGTCAAGCCAGTATTAGACGCTAATTCACACTGCCCGCGCAATCAAGCGCGTTGAATGTGGGAATTAGCGTTTTTCTTGTGAACAATGCGCCTTGTAATTTGTACAAATTTTATTAACTTTGCATCTTGATTTACACTAAAAAGACAATGCAATGACAGATATTCTCACTCTTATTCCCGCCGATGCAACCATGGGGTTGCTTGACTACTTCAATGCCCAGACATTCTTCAACTGGTTCATAGAAAATGCCAACTACCTCTTTGTGTTTGTATTCATGGCCATTGAGAGTTCTTTTATACCTTTCCCGTCTGAACTGGTTGTGCCGCCTGCCGCGTACCTTGCCGTAACTCACAGTGACGACATGTCTGTTGTCGGTGTGGTCATTGTCGCGACAGCGGGCGCACTTTTCGGTGCCTTCATCAACTATTTTCTTGCGATGTGGATCGGAAGGCCGGTTGTCTATAAATTTGCTGACTCTCGCTTTGGTCACGCATGCCTCATCAACCGTGAGAAAGTGGACAAGGCCGAGAAATATTTCGACGCCCACGGCGCTATTTCCACTCTTATCGGTCGTCTTATTCCTGTCATCAGACAATTCATTTCGATACCATCCGGCATCGCCAAAATGAACATTCTAACCTTCACCATCTTTACCACAATAGGTGCGATGATATGGAATGCCGTACTTGCCGGTCTTGGTGCATGGCTTGGCCATGTTGTTCCGATCAAAAACCTAATGCCCATGATTGAGGAATATAACACCTACCTGAGCATAGGCGGTCTTGTAATCGGTCTCGTCTGCATAGGTTTCATCCTGTACAACGCTTTCAAGAAAAAGAAGACTGACGAACTGCCCCTCGAATAACCGACTTCCCTTTTTCGGTCTTCAACCATCAGCATTATTTTCTCTCACCTCTAAATTTTTCTCAAGATGATTGTCTCACCCTCAATGCTTGCTGCCGACTTCGGCAATCTAGACAGCGAGCTCGACATGGTCAACGAGTCCAGGGCCGAATGGATTCATTGTGATGTGATGGACGGCGTGTTCGTCCCCAATATCTCCTATGGATTCCCTGTGATAAAGTCTATGGCCAGACGAGCCAGGAAACCTCTTGATGTGCACCTGATGATTGTCGATCCGATTCGTTACGTTAGTCAGGTCCGTGACTGCGGGGCAACAATCATGAACGTACATCAGGAAGCCTGTACCCACCTTCACAGGACGGTCGAGGCCATCAGGGTCGCCGGGATGAAACCTGCAGTGACACTCAATCCCGCTACCCCCGTCATTATGCTTCAAGACATTATCTCCGACATTGATATGGTTCTGCTTATGAGCGTCAATCCAGGATTCGGAGGTCAGAAGTTCATTGAGAATACCTACACAAAAATACACAGACTGCGTGAACTGATTGACAATAGCGGTTCCAAGGCCCTCATTGAGATTGATGGAGGTGTAACACTTGAGAACGCCCCGCTTCTAGCCGATGCGGGTGCCGATGTCCTGGTTTCCGGAAGCGCGATATTCAAGTCGCCCGATCCAATGGCTGTCATTGACAGTATGGCTGAATTGTAGGATTCGTCCGTCTTCGATCCGGAACAGACTAACTTTATTTCCAAAATGTCTCTCCCCAAAAACATTCATTATCACTACCATGCCTAAGTCACTTAACGACGAATTCGACATAATGCTACCACCAGGCTCACGCAGGATTTCCAAGCCGGTGGAAGAAATTGCCGGCGAAATGGAATCGCTTCGGCAGGAACCAATACCCACACGCAGTTCCCGCCGGTCAAATGCTCCCGCGGAGGAAACACCGCGCCCCAATGCCCTCAGGAATGACAACATTCTGAAAGATGACCAAGACAAATCCGAGCAGTCCGGAAACGACAGGATTGCCGATGAAGGAGACACAGCATCTAGGCGTCCGCGGCGTCGTATTTCTGATCCTGAGCCTCCGGGCATAATAAAATTCTTCACTGACCGGAGGCTGCATATATTCTTCGCCCTGCTATGCATAATAGTAGGTTGTGTCATGACTGTGATTCTGGTCTCGCATTTACGTAGCGGAGGAAACGATCAGAGCCGCGCCGCAAATCTACCCGTCGAGCAGATTGCCTCCGACCCGCATCAGGTTGAAAATGCCGGAGGTGCTTTAGGCGCCAAACTTTCGCAAAGTCTGTTTACAGAGGCGCTGGGACTTGGCTCGCTGGTGCTTGCTTTATATTTCATAACGCTTGGTGTTACGATTATACGACGCAAGCGCTTGCAGTTCTGGTCAAAGACATTCAAGGCTTTACTATTGACAGTTGCCCTTTCCATTGTCCCGGGACTGGTATGTTACACACTTGATACGGAAATCAACTGGGGCGGAACACATGGCCATTGGGTCAACGAAACACTTATGCGTCTCGGCGGTCCCATGATTGCCGTGGCAGTAAGCTGTATCCTGATTGGAGCGATTGTCTGCGTTTACCTCAATGACCTTATACGTCTGTACAGAATATGGCGTGAGAAAAAACGCGCACTCAAGGTCTCTATGCCGACAATTCATAAAACCAAGTCTGAATCACATCCACTTGATGAGAAACCTGTAGTCGAGCCGGATGAAGGTTCCATGGATGCAGAACCGGATGACTTCCCCGCGGACGCACTCAGGCCCGCCACCGTGACATCTCCACGAGCCGATAGCGAATTCGGTTCAGAACCGGAGGACGAGCCTTTTGCCAGAGAAAAGGATGAGGTTCTGACGGGATTCACTATCGACGAGCCGTCGGAAACCGACAGGGATGAGGCGACAGACGCTAATGATACCTTCGAGGTAGATGCACCTGAGGCAGACATCAAAGACAATGGAGACAGCGTGGCGCAACAGAAACCATACGACCACCGCGCCGAACTCTCGCATTACCGTTTTCCGACTCTTGACCTGCTCCACGAAGTTCCGACACGCACCACTGTCGACATGGACGAGCAGCAGGAAAACAAGGACCGCATCATCAAGGCTCTTGCCGACCATAAGGTGTATATCTCTTCAATCAAGGCTACCGTAGGTCCAACCGTGACACTTTTCGAGGTAGTACCGACGGAGGGAACACGCATAGCCCAGATCAAACGCCTCGAGGATGACATCGCTATGACACTGAAGGCACGCGGCATACGAATCATAGCACCTCTGCCCGGCAAAGGTACTGTCGGTATCGAGGTACCGAACAACGATCCGCAGACCGTGTCAATGCGCTACGTGCTTGCTTCAACAAAATTCCGTGAAAGCAAGAAGGCACTCCCCGTGGCGCTCGGCGCAACTGTATCTAACGACATCTTTGTGACTGACATAGCCTCGATGCCACATGTCCTTGTAGCAGGCGCCACAGGACAGGGCAAATCGGTCGGCCTCAACTGCATCATAGCATCCCTGTTATATAAAAAGCATCCTACAGAACTTAAGTTCATACTTATCGACCCCAAAGAGGTAGAGTTCAGCCTTTACACAAAACTCTGCAATCACTACCTTGCCGCCATACCCGGCATGGACGAAGAGTCAGGTATCATCACTAAAAATGAGAATGTCCTGCTTGCACTAAACTCGCTGTGTGTACTTATGGACAAGCGTTATACTCTTCTGCGCAAAGCCGGTGTGAGAAACATTGTGGAATACAACGACAAGTTCACCGCACACAAACTCAATCCGGAAAACGGGCATGAGTTCATGCCTTACATCGTTGTGATTATCGACGAGTTCGCTGACCTCATCATGACCGCTGGAAAAGAGATTGAACTTCCCGTTACCCGCATCACTCAGAAAGCACGTGCCGTAGGAATTCATATGGTTATTGCGACACAGCGTCCGTCAACCAATGTCCTTACAGGCCTCATCAAGGCCAACTGTCCTACCCGAATCGCATTCCGCGTGATGCAGATGGTCGACTCCCGTACCATCCTCGACCAGCCGGGTGCAAACCAACTTATAGGTCGAGGCGATATGCTTTACAGTTCGGGAGGCGAAGTCGAGCGTATGCAATGTGCCTTCATCGACACTGACGAGGTCGAGAACCTGTGCGAATTCGTAGGCGAACAGATTGGTTTCGAGAAACCATATTACCTGCCCGAACCCAAGTTCACTGACGAAGATGTTATGATAGGCACTTCTCATGCCACCGCACCTGGAATGGATCGCGATCCGCTCTTTGACGAGGCGGCCCGATTCATCATCTCCCAGTCGACGGCATCGGTCTCCTCTCTTCAGCGCCGCTACCAGATAGGTTACAACCGAGCCGGTAAAATCATGGACCAGATGGAGGCGGCAGGTATCGTCGGACCAGGTGCCGGCTCGAAGCCGCGCAACATACTTGTGGACGGTCCCACACTCGAACTCATTCTTGAAAACAAGCCCTACTGATATGGCAATTCTGAAATGACCGATGACAGGATTCCGCAAGGACAAAGGTATTAAACTTAGTCATCGAATTATTTGTTAAAATGAAATATGAACAAGATATCCATTATAACTTTTCTCCTGTTTTCAGTTTTTCCCTTTGTTGCACAGGCACAGATGACCGGTGACAAGGTTCTCGACAAAAGTGCGAAAGTCATTACAAGCGCACCTTCAATGACTGTCAACTTCACTGTCGGGACAAGCCGTGGAAATTCAAGCGGCTGGATAACCATGTCCGGCAAAAAGTTCATTTTCAGTTCAGGCGACCTCAAGGTCTGGTATGACGGCACAAGCCAATGGGCACTCCAGAGATCAGTATCTGAAGTCTCGCTGACAACGCCGACGGCGTCCGAACTGGTCGACTCGAATCCATTTGAACTGATTTCACGTCATAAGCAACTTTTCACCGCGAAACTTCTCTCCACAAGCAAGGAAGGTTATCGCGTCCAACTTACACCCAAAAGCAAAGGAAGTCAGATTAAAGCCGCTACCGTCACAATCAACTCATCAAGTTTCATGCCCAAAAGTCTTGACGTAACCATGCACGACGGCCAGAAAATGAAAATCAATGTAACATCGACAAGTCAGGGCAAAACCCTTTCCGCCGCATACTTCAAATACAATCCGAAGGCGAATCCCGGCGTCGAACTCATCGACCTAAGATAAATCAACCCAAGTAAAATAACTAACGAATCAAAATAAAACCCATACGACCATGTCTACCGAGAACAATACCACAAACACTCCCCAGCAGAAACATACCCGCTGTCTGATTATCGGTTCGGGGCCCGCCGGCTACACCGCAGCAATCTATGCCTCTCGTGCCAATCTCAATCCTGTTGTCATCGAGGGCATTCAGCCCGGCGGACAGTTGACAACCACAAGCGAAGTCGAGAACTTCCCCGGTTATCCCGAGGGTGTTGACGGCAACCAGTTGATGTCCGACCTTCGCAAGCAGGCTGAGCGTTTCGGCGCCGATATACGCTCTGGCTTTGTTTCTGAGGTTGACTTCTCGGAACGTCCTTTCAAGGCCAAAGTCGGGAACGAAATCGAGTTCACCGCCGACAGTGTCATCATCGCCACAGGCGCATCGGCATCATATCTCGGACTTCCTGACGAAGAGAAGTACAAAGGCATGGGCGTATCGGCATGTGCGGTCTGCGACGGATTCTTCTACCGCAAACGTCGCGTTGCAGTTGTAGGCGGCGGCGACACAGCCTGTGAGGAAGCCATGTATCTTTCGACTCTTGCCGATAAGGTTTACCTTATTGTCCGCAAAGACTACCTGCGTGCCTCGAAGGTAATGCAGCGACGTGTCCTCGATAATCCCAAGATTACAGTTCTTTTCAATACAAACACCATAGGACTGTTTGGCGAGGATGTACTCGAAGGGGCCCATCTTGTAGAACATATGGGAACTCCCCGCGAGCAGAAATTTGACATCAACATCGACGGTTTCTTCCTTGCCATCGGCCACAAACCCAACAGTGCCATCTTCAATAATTTCATCGACACTGACGAGAAAGGATTTATCAAGGTTCACGGCACCTCGACCGCGACCAACATCGCTGGAGTATTTGCTGCAGGCGATGTAGCCGACCCGGTTTTCCAGCAGGCAATCGTCGCCGCCGGTTCAGGCTGCCGTGCGGCTCTTGAGGCCGAGCGCTACCTGATGACCCTGGAATAAGACGAAACGACAGTAAATGAAGCGCACCACAGCCTTTCTGTTTATACTCTTAGCCGTCAGTCTGGGCCTCTACGCCCAGACTGTCAACCCCGTCGTATGGACTACCTCAGTATCGGCCAACTCACAGACAGGCGAAGGTGTTATTACTTTTACTGCAGATATTGAGGACGGGTATCACATCTACGGCTTCACCCAACACAAGGGAGGTCCGCGTGCCACATCCATTACCATCAACCAGACGGATGGCGTGGCAACGGACGGTCCGCTGACGGCATCGGTTGACCCGGTTAGAAAATTCAGCGACCAATTCAGCCTCAATGTCGAGGAGTGGAGTGGAACCATAACTTTCACTCAGCATTTCACTTTCCGCAAAAACAGCCCAGCCACAATCACAGGCACCATAGAATATATGGCCTGCAAAGGCAACGCATGTCTGCCTCCAAAGAAAGAAACCTTCAGCGAGAACATTGGCACTGCGATACCCGAGGCTACCGAAAAAAAGGATTCGGACTACCGGACAGACATTACAAGCACACCGACAACAACGCTCTCCGAACCGAGCGAAACAGACTGGTGGGCACCGGTCAGCGAGGCTTCTGAATCCAAAATCAACAGGCTGACAGGTGACTCCGAATGGTGGTCGTTGATGATCATGGGCTTTCTCGGAGGCCTGTTCGCATTGCTTACGCCATGCGTGTGGCCAATGATTCCAATAACGCTTGACCTTTTCAAAAGGAAGTCAAGGAAGCGCTACCGCTCTGTCCTGAAAGCCATATTTTACGGTCTTTCGATAATCGTCATATTCCTTACCTTCGGCATTGCAATCACTCTGCTTTTCGGCGCCGGGAAACTGAACGAAATAGCGAATAGCCCGATATTCAATATCATATTCTTTGTGATACTTGTACTGTTCGCAATATCGTTCTTCGGAGCCTTTGACATAAGTCTTCCATCGAAATGGTCGAACGCCACAGACTCTAAAGCAGAGAGATCAAGCGGACTGCTGTCCATCTTCTTCATGGCTTTTACACTGGTGATTGTTTCCTTCTCCTGCACCGGACCAATCATCGGCACACTGCTTGTTGAGGCGGCTTCAGACGAATCGATTCTCGGACCCTCGCTTTGCATGGGAGGATTCGCCCTCGGACTGGCTGTACCGTTTACACTGTTTGCCCTTTTCCCCCCGATGCTAAAGGAAATGCCGGAAGCCGGAGGATGGATGAACTCAGTAAAAGTGGTACTCGGCTTCATAGAACTGATACTCTCGCTAAAGTATCTATCAGTCGCAGATTTTGCTTACGGCTGGCACATACTTGACCGCGAGGTTTTCCTGTCGATATGGATTGTGCTGTTCACTCTGCTCGGTTTCTACCTTTTGGGCAAACTCCGCTTCGCCCTTGACGCCGTCAGGAAATATACCACGGTAGTGGGATTTTTCCTTGCTGTCGCATCGTTCTCGTTCGCCGTCTATCTGTTGCCCGGTCTGTGGGGCGCGCCCCTAAAGGCTGTAGGCACTCTGATTCCGCCACTCAATACTCAGGACTTCAATCTGTACGGCGGCCAGTTCGAGAAATTCACCGACTACAACGAAGGCATGGAATACGCCAAACGCAACATGCGCCCCGTGCTGCTCGATTTCTCAAATTACACCAGTGTGGATTGCCGAAGGATGGAGGACGCTGTTTTCGACAAAGAAAAAGTGCGCAAACCCATCGAAGACCACTATGTCACCATTAAACTCATGGTTGATGACCGAACCGCATTGCCACATCCGATAACAGTAATCGAAAACAATAAAGAAGTCATCTTAGAGACATACGGCGAGAAATGGGCCTATCTGCAAAAGCACAAGTTCAATAAGAACTCCCAGCCATACTACGTCCTACTTGACAACCGCGGACGCCTTCTGACCGAACCGCGTGAATACAACGAGGATGTCTCAGCCTTTGTTGAATGGCTGCAAGACGGCGTCAAAGCATATTTAAAAGCCAATCCTGCCAAAGAAGAAAATTAAACAATAAAACCAATGTCACATTCAAGACAAGAAAAAATAGAGGCTATCGGCCGCGTAATCGACACACTCGACATACTTCGTGTAAAATGTCCCTGGGACGCCAAACAGACCAACGAGTCACTTCGTCCGAACACAATCGAGGAGACATACGAACTGGCACAGGCCCTGCTCGGCGGTGACAATGCCGAAATCACCAAAGAACTCGGCGACGTGCTTCTTCACATACTTTTCTATGCGAAGATAGGCGAGGAGAAACAGGCATTCGACATAGTCGACGTAGCAGACGCCCTCAACCACAAACTCATCTTCCGTCATCCACACGTTTTCGGCGAGGTAAAGGCCGATACAGCCCATCAGGTGGAACTGAACTGGGAGCAGATCAAACTCAAGGAGAAAGACGGCAACCATTCAGTTCTCGGCGGTGTGCCGAACGCCCTGCCAGCACTCGTCAAAGCATTCCGAATCCAGGAAAAAGCCGCCAACGTCGGTTTCGACTGGGAGCATCCCGAAGAAGTCTGGGACAAAGTCAAGGAAGAAATCAACGAGGTACAGAACGAGATAACACCCAGGAACGGTGAATCCGTTAAAGAATACGCCAAAGCCAATCACGAACGTATCGAAGAGGAGTTCGGCGACCTTATGTTCGCGCTGATAAATGCGGCACGACTCTATAAAGTAAATCCCGAAAACGCTCTCGAGCGCACAAACCGCAAGTTCATCGCCCGTTTCAACTACCTCGAGCAACATGCCAAAGAGGCAGGCCGCTCTCTCAAGGACATGACGCTCGCCGAGATGGACGAACTATGGAACGAAGCCAAAGCCAAGGGCCTGTAAGCAAGTCAGAACAAACTGAGACTTCCATACCAAAACACTTGCTCAACAAAAGGCCAAAACAAAGCGAAATTCAAGAATGATTGTCTGCATAACCGAGAAACCGAGCGTAGCACGCGAGGTGGCACGAATACTCGGCGCGAACACGAAGCACGAAGGATACTTCGAGGGCGCCGGGTATCAGGTCACATGGACCTTCGGCCACCTGTGTACGCTCAAAGAACCCAACGACTACACCACCAGCTGGAAGAAATGGACTCTCAGCACACTGCCCATGATTCCTCCGCGATTCGGCATAAAACTTATCGCCGACCGCGGTATTGAACAGCAGTTCAAAGTCATCAAGGAACTGTTCTCGAAGGCAGACAGCATCATAAACTGCGGTGATGCCGGTCAGGAAGGCGAACTCATACAGCGCTGGGTTATGCAGAAAGCCGGGGTGAAATGTCCCGTGAACCGCCTTTGGATTTCATCGCTGACCGACGAGGCGATACGCCAGGGATTCAAGGACATCAGACCGCAGAAAGAATTCGACAACCTCTACTATGCCGGATTGTCTCGCGCCATCGGCGACTGGATACTCGGCATGAACGCCACAAGGCTTTACACACTCAAGTACTCGGCCTTCGGTTCGGGCATACTTTCGATAGGACGAGTACAGACCCCTACCCTCGCGCTGATAGTCGAGCGCCAGCAACAGATAGCCAATTTCGTTCCTGAAGACTTCTGGGAACTGGCAACAGAGTATCGCGGAACCATTTTCAATTCCACAGCCGGAAGATTCAAGGACCAGGCTAAGGCCCAGGCAATCCTGGACGAAATCAGGCCTTTGCCCCTGACCGTTACCGATGTTAGCAAGAAAACCGGCAAAGAAGGTCCCCGCCGTCTCTTCGACCTGACCTCCCTTCAGGTCGAGACCAACAAACTGTGGGGATGGAGTGCAGACCGAACACTTTCGCTGATACAGTCGCTGTATGAGAAAAAGGTAACGACCTACCCTCGAGTCGACACCACCTATCTGTCTGAAGACCTCCACGCCAAGATTCCGGACATACTGCGCCGCATGACACCGTATGCCGACAAGACGGCTCCCGTGCTGGCAAAACCGATCACCAAGTCGAAGAAGATTTTCGACAATGCCAAGATCACCGATCACCACGCTATCATTCCGACCGGCGAGGCTCCGAACAGACTCGAAGGCGACGAGCGACTTCTCTACCACCTCATTGCGCTTCGGTTTATCGGTGTTTTCTACCCGGACTGTGTATTTGAACAGACAGTTGTCAAGGCTAAAGTCGGAAATCATGAATTCAAGGCTCAAGGCAAGGTAATAGTCGATCCGGGATGGCGCGTCCTGCTTCCGCCAAAGAAAGAGAGCGCAAACTCCGCATCGAAAGATCAGGAAGCCGGAACGAATTCCGATAACCAGAACGGGGCGGAAGAAGCCGTTCTCCCATCATTCACCGTAGGCGAAAGCGGACCTCACAATCCCTTGCTGAACAAGAAGGCAACCCAACCCCCGAAACTTTACACCGAGGGCACACTGCTTCAGGCCATGGAAAGTGCCGGAAAGACAGTCGATGACGAAGAATTGCGCGAGGCCATGAAGGAAAACGGCATAGGCCGTCCATCAACCCGCTCGGCCATTATCGAGACCCTCTTCAAACGCCATTACATAGCACGTCAGCGCAAGAGCATCGTAGCCACACAAGCAGGCATCGACCTTATCGCAACAATACGCGAGGACCTGATAAAGAGCGCTAAACTCACCGGCATCTGGGAGAACAAACTGAGACGCATAGAGCGCGGCGACTATTCCGCAGCAGAATTTCTGGAGGAACTCAAGGCCATGATAGCCCAGATTGTCCAGACCGTACTCACCGACAACTCACAGCGCCGAATCATCACAGAGGCTGAAAAGCCTGAAAAGTCATCGAAAACGAAAGCAAAGAGTTCCGATAAGGACTCAAAGGCGAAAAGCCCCAAACCTCGCAGAAAAGCTATAAAGTCACTTGAAGAAATCAAGTGCCCGGTTTGCGGAGAAGGCCATATTCTACGCGGACGGACCGCATACGGATGCTCGCGCTATGACCAGGGATGTACCTTCCGGCTTGACTTCAACACGGCCTCAGCGGACCTGACGCCGGCAAAACTCAACACCATAATCTCCAAGATGAAGAAATGAGCGAGACAATGCAACTAATACTCGTAGGCATAGCAGTGGCTATCGCCATCTGGGGCATAATCAGGCAATTGCGCCCACGAAGCAAGGGCAAATCTTGTTGCGGGCCTGATAAATCGGAGTGCGATAAGTCATCAGCGGATGATGACGAGTGCGGGGGGTGTCCGCTCAAATCCACTTGCAAGCACAAATAAGGCTCAAACAGTGCGGGAGGATAATTCCAACAATGTCAATGTGCTCATTTTTAATTTTTACATTCCAAAGGGATGTTCCTACATTGCTTTTACGCTCCTAAGAAATGGCCATATATTGAGGGCATTGGCAAGGAGGCGGACGTCGGGTGAGTTCGCAAGGGGCTTTGGGTGGTGATTCGTTGGAGGAGTAATTGTAAGTGGTGTGGTTTATTGTTCGGGAATGCCTTGCGGAGGTGTTACGAGCGTTTGTGCGATGAAAGGAATTCTGCTGTAGGACAATGATATCGCCATAAAAATTAGCGAACTGGGGTTCGGTGATGGTGATTTCTTCATCTTCCTGGACATAATCGGTATCTGACGTTAATGGAATTATTTCGTCAGCAAGTATCGCTTTAAGTTCAGAGTATGCCTGCGCGATTACATAACAAGAAGATTGCAAAGCCGCATACTGTTCGTCAATAGCGTCTTTTTCTTCCTTGAGACGGTTAATCGTAGCGTTAAGTTCCATAATCTTCCTGCAAAGAAAAGCATCGGGAGTTTCACAAGTGTTGTTTTCCATAGAAATGTGTGTTTTGATAAGTTTATAAAATAGTGGTTTTGATGCTGCAAAGATACAACATCCATAAGGCGAAAATGCTCCACCGTCTGAATAGATTGGCAAAAATTAAAAAAATTTTCCTTGAGAGGAAAATTTTTTTCAAAATGGAACAAAATGGAACGAAATGGAACGAAATAATACCCGAGATTCCCGAGTAAGTCGAGGGAGGGAGAATGTTGGATATAATGAAAGACGGACTTTCGGAGGGCTAATCATCCCTATGATGACCGGGTTATTGGGGATAGTCTTCTAGGGGTGGTAAGTCCATTTCTTTTCGCAGGGCATTGACGTGGGCTGGATCCTGGATTTGCCATATCACCATTTCTTTTGAATCGGGGCTTTGACGCACTCTTTGGGTTCCGTATTTTTGAGGTTTACCGGCGTATAAGAGTTGTCTGTCATACATTTTTGCGAACAGGGCCTTGGGTATTTCATTATTCCGAGCAGCAGACTCAAATAATGTGATATACTTATCTATTATCTCAGGGGTAGCATGCTGAATGACAAAGAATAAAGCCTGGTTTGCAGTGCCGACTTTAGACTCAGGAATCCAACCATGCTTGTCGAGCAATTCGACAGTACGGGCAAGGTTAATGCTGTCATTATGCTGCATCTCATTCCAATAACGAGTTATAGCCTCTTTGTTCTGAGGGTCAGATTTTGATATCGTGATTAAATGACCGCGTGGATTCTGGTCTGAGTGGTAAATATCCAGAAGAATATTCCTCAACGGAATGTCGTAGCCGATGTCTGCGTTTGCCAAACGGCGTTCATTCTCATTCTGAAGGGAATCCCATTGCGGTAACAGGCGGCAATCCTGCAAGAGTTCAGTCACTGAAATACGCTCGTCAAAGAATTCAGAATCGTAATCAAGTGCTTGGGAAACCAGCACAACGGCAAGTGAGTCATTATCACACTGTGCAGCGGCTATGGCTGCATTCATGGCATCATTAGATTTCATTCTGCGGATATCGCCATTATTTGCGCCAAGATATTCCTGCAAGGCTTCGGAGTACTTATATTCCGAAAGCAATGAATCCACACGAAGACATGTCGATGTCTGAGCATTCGATTGAAGTGTAATGGCCGATAAAACAGCCATTACCAATAGTTTTATTCCTTTCATATTATTATTAAGTTTTCGGCAAAATTACGACTAAACATACTCTTCATCCTCAACATATGTTGAAAAATGACCTTATCTTACGAAAATTTGTATCTTTCACACCGGTAATAAAAATCGGCCATTTAGCCTTATGCTAAATGGCCGATCGTATTATTATAATAAATAACTAAATATCAGATGATAAAGGATTGATCGTGGCGGGTCAGGAGGGATATGAAGAGGGCTGTGATGGCGCACACAATCGGTGTTATGTACCACCATGGATTGGCGGCTTTCATTGGGGCAATAATAAGGAAATACAGGACGAACCAGCCGCTAATGCTTGAAAGCCATGTGTTGATGACAATACTTTTCGGCTTTTTTATCCAGAACCATAGTGAATAGGCAATGAAATACAACAATGCCACGCCACTACAAACGGCAGGCAACAGAGTGGTTCGCATATAGGCCATCAACAAAAGACATACTATAATAGTAATCACAAGGGCGTTAAGCACTTTGCTGTTATAAAAGGCATACAGGCGCCTGTGCCGTATCTCTGTCTTCATGTCAAAAATAAAAAAAAAGATTCGCGCCGGGACGCTTCATATTATTTCTTGGGGAAGGTTTCGGAGATCTGTTTTGCCACGCGCTTGATTGCACGTCTCAAATCTCCTGCATAATCAATACTTAAGCCATATGCGCCTCGACAGGAAGCGACAGGGCGACCGGTCATATAATCAATGAAGTTTACCGTAACGATAGTCTCGTTATCATATTGGCTGACTCCGTATTTGACCAGAAGCAACTTTTCCTGTTGCTGCGGTGTAAGTTCGTAAATACGTTGAGCGCTGACCAACTGCAATCTGGAGCATTCAACGGCATCGAACAACTGAATCTCATATTCCATCAATTCAGCCGGAATATGATAGGTATCATCGTTTATGATTGAGGCATACTCGTATTTCGAGAGATTGACGTTGGCGGAAACAGTAGATTTAGATGTTGTGCAGCCAGAAAGAGCAATCACAGCGACCAATGTGATGAAATAATTAATAAGGGTCCGCATAGTATTATCTTGAAGATTTAACAATCAGGAAAACACGTGTATAGACACTCCCATAACGAACCAGAAGGGCAACCTGTGCACGACCTTCGCCTGTCCATTCATTATTAGTAAACGTCACACGATTCCCGTCTAACTCAATCTGGAGAGATCCTTTCAAACTGTTATATCCGTCTATATTATTGACCTCGAAATTATCGTCTATCTCACAGCCTTTGGGGAATGAGTAAACAGCAGTTTCCAGATAATCATCCCTGTTTTCGCCTTTCATAGATACCTCAAAGGATGAATTCCATTTCGGAAGTTGAGAAACTTCGGGAGTACATTCGGCATAGTTGATTTTGGCGCCTGTAATATCATTTTCTCTATCGTAAATCCAAGAATCGACAAAAACATTATAATAGGTGGAATTTAAAGGTAAAGCACGTTCATCCGCAACAGTCCTTATATCACGGCCCAATACGATCTGATAGAAACTGCCGGGAGTAACCGCAACTTCCTGAGCAATCTGAGAGAGAGCGGGAACTTTCTTAAAGCCACCTTTGCTACCGAGGTCCGTAATTCCACAATAAGATGAAGTGAAGTTCATGTTAGAATTGATATAGACATCCGAACCTCCAATGGTTGTACTATTGTCACCTACCATCATGTTTAAGGCTATAGCGTCTGTAGGGATCTTAGGCTCATCGTCATTACTGCATGATACCGCCGAGATGGCGGCCAATAAGACAAGAGTGATAAATAATCTGTTCATAATCATCGTTTTTATTGTCTTTTTAGTTCTGAAGTGATTGGCCAAAGTCAATCTAAAGAAAGTATTCATACTAATATGACGACAAAGGTAATGATTTGTTACAGAAAACGGCTAAACAAATGTTGAAAATATTAATCAAAGATGGATGTTTGGTGAGATTTGGAAAAGTTCGTAAATTTGTTGGTGAGAGCAGGGCATAAACGCAATGTCTTCGTTTTCGGAAACAAATCACTTGAAAGCAAACTCTTAGAAAACATATTCCGCATGAGAACAAGCGTTTCGGCCGATGACCTGAGAGCCGAATGTCTTAAGGAAAAATATTCCCGCCAACTGAGCCGTCCCGAGGTTTTCCCGGACGAAGAGAAGTGGCAATACATAATCGATCGCAAGATGACCGGAATAGGCTCGGGACTATACCGGAAATATCTCGTGTCATGGCTGACAGACGAGAAAGACCGCTGCGACTTCCATCAGGCGGCATTACGGTATTTTCCGGAATACATAGCCACTGTCGACCGCAAGTATGCGCTCAGGGTGGTTTATGATGACATTGATTCCGCTCCCGACGCAAGCATTGAGGTAATACGCGAGGCAAGGCTATTCGATGCGGAGCATCTGATAGCCCTACTCGGCGACAGCGAGAACTCGCGGCTCGGTTTTGTAGTATCGTGCCTTTGTGCCTATCAGCCGGAATATACGCGGGCTGACCTTGCGGCGATGCGCAATCTCCTGGCAATAGTACGTGACCCTGACCCCGTGGGCGAGATACGTCAAAGCAAAGGCCTGCTCGGCGCCACGACCAAATATATCTGCCCACGGGGCCACAGCAACGACGTCTCAAGCAACTACTGCCATGTTGAGGGCTGCGGGCTGAACATTTACGGGCTGACCGAAGAACAGGATGCCATCATAGACGACTTCGAGAAACGTGTGGCGGCACTGTCTGCACTTCTTGGTGAGCAAAAATAATTGGAGTTACAGAAAAAAGGCGTAAATTTGCATGATATTCCGGTGAGAGCCGGAAGAAAGGCTAATACGCTATGGACAAAAAAATAAATATAAGCGGCATTGACCTGCACTACCGAGTCAGCGGCTCCGGTCCGGCACTGATACTGATGCACGGATGGGGATGCAACGTCGATACTGTCGCCTCGATAGAGAAGGTAGCCGCGGAATCGCATACGGTCTACAACATCGATCTGCCGGGTTTCGGACAATCAACCGAACCGCAGGCAGTGTGGGGAGTCGAAGACTATACACGTCTGATAGAAGAGTTCGCCAGAAGTCTGGGCATAGAGAATCCCTCGCTCATCGGTCACTCGTTCGGTGGCCGCATCTCCATATTGTACGGCTCGCGGAACAAGGCCGACAAGATTGTGCTGGTTGACGCCGCGGGAGTTAAACCAAAACGCCCGCTTAAGTATTATATTAAGGTGTACTCATTCAAGACCGGTAAATGGCTCGCAAAGACATTCATGCCCAAGCATAAGGCCGAGCAATTCATCGAGAAGATGCGCGGAGGGCGCGGATCGTCAGACTATGCGCAGGCTACGCCGAAGATGCGCGCCATATTGTCGAAGTGCGTAAACGAGGACCTGAAAGCGGTGATGCCCTTGATAAAAGCCCCTACCCTGCTTATCTGGGGAGAAAACGACACGGCAACCCCCCTGAGCGACGCCAAGACAATGGAGACACTTATTCCAGGCGCCGGGTTGGTTTCCTTCCCGGGATGCAGCCACTATTCATTCCTTGACAATCCACGGCAGTTCGCCGCCGTCCTGGACTCTTTCCTAAGATCATAAAACACCTTATAATTAATATATGCTACTGACACTTTCAAGCATAGTATGTCTGCTGACCGCCCTCCTGCTCGGCTGCGAACTTCGCCGCGACCTGATGATGTTGCAGCAGAACTCTTACCGTCGCGAGCGCTACATGAAATGGCTCCGCGTGTCGGGCGACACCACCTCGGTTTCGCGACTCATCGGACTTGTAATATTCATGATATGCCTCTGCGGACTTCATCTGGAAATGATAGGACTGGCACTGACGGCAATATTCGCCATATATATGTCCTGGAGCCTGATGACGGCAAAATACAAGAAACCGCTCGTGATGACCGCTCGCGCGACAAGAATCTTCGCAACAAACATCGTTATTTGCACGATTATCGTCGCCGTTGTGGTAGCACTGTTCTACAAGTCGGCAGAGTTCGCCACTACAATCGCCTCGATAGCCATGCTCGGCCTCTACTGTCTGTCACATGTCGTGACACTGGCATCGAATGTCATACTACAGCCCCTGGAGAAATCCATCAACCGGCGCTACTACAATGACGCGAAAAACCGTCTGGAAGGCATGTCCGACCTGAAGATAATCGGCGTCACCGGCAGTTACGGCAAGACATCAACCAAGCACTACCTTCAGCGCATACTTTCCGAGGAGTTCGACACGCTGATGACTCCCGGAAGTTTCAATACAACATTGGGCGTAGTACGCACCATACGCGAGAACCTGCGTCCCTACAACCAGGTCTTCATCGTAGAGATGGGAGCGAAACAGCGCGGAGACATAAAGGAAATCTGCGATCTCGTTCACCCGACAATCGGCATAGTTACCGCAGTCGGCCCACAGCATCTCGAATCGTTCAAGACCATAGAGAACGTGCGTGACACCAAATTCGAACTCGTCGACTCACTTCCGGCTGACGGACTCGCCGTAGTCAACGATGATTTCGAGAAAATAGCCGGCCGCGAAATCAAGAACACCCGTTCAGTCAGATATGCCGTAAAGAACACCGAAGGCGCCACATTCGTGGCAACCGATATAGTCTACTCATCGACCGGCAGCAAATTTACTGTGCGCGGTCCTGAGGACTTCACCATGCTATGCGAGACAAAACTCGTGGGCGAATGCAATATATCGAACCTTCTCGGAGCCATCGTGGTCGCCCTCGAACTAGGCGAGAATGTAGAGCGCATACGATATGCCATCAGCCAGATTGAGCCGGTCGAGCACCGACTGTCAATAAAGCATACTGCCGCCGGCGTTACCATACTTGACGATGCCTTCAACTCCAATCCCATGGGTTCGGCGATGGCACTCGACGTGCTTGCAATGATGAAGAAAGGACGCCGCATCGTGATTACCCCCGGCATGATTGAACTTGGCGACGAGCAGGAACAACTGAACTACGAGTTCGGACGCCATATAGCAGAATGCGCCGACCTTGCCTTTGTCGTGGGCGAATACAATCGCGAAGCCATCGTTAACGGCATCAAGGACGGAGGCATGGATCCCATAGCGATACGCACATTCGACTCGTTCCGCGAGGCACAGCAATACCTCAACTCCACAGTCCAGGCTGGCGACACCGTACTGTACGAGAACGACCTGCCCGACACATTCAAATAAAGAAAGCAAAACCAATCATAACAGAAATGAAAACAAATATAGGCGTGTTCTTCGGCGGCAGGTCCACCGAGCACGAGATTTCAGTGATTTCGGCCTCGCAGGCCATGAGCGCCATCAACCGCGAACGCTTCGACGTAACACCTGTTTATATCACCAAACAAGGACGCTGGTACACAGGCGAAGCACTGCTGGAGGTTGCCAACTACCGCGACATACCCGCCCTGCTGGCAAAATGTACCGAAGTCTATATGCGTCCCGAATACGGAGACTACAATCTCTATTGTTCACACAAGGGCCTTTTCGGACAGCAGGCCAAAGTACTCGCGACGCTTGACGTGGTCATCCCAGTCCTACACGGCGCCAACGGAGAGGACGGAGTCTTCCAGGGCATAATGACAGCCATCGGAATTCCTTTTGCCGGCTGCGACGTCCTCGCCTCGGCCAACGGCATGGACAAAATCACGATGAAGATGATTCTTCAGGCATCGGACGTTCCTGTCGTCCCTTATGTATGGTTCACAGACAAGCAGTGGTTCGCACAGCGCGACGCACTGGTAAAGAAAGTCGAGGAGAAAATCGGCTACCCTGTCATCGTCAAGCCCGCAAATCTGGGTTCAAGCGTCGGCATCGGCCGCGCCGACAACCGAGAGTCTCTTATCGCAAAAGTCGACGAGGCACAGCGCTATTCGTCACGCCTCATCGTCGAGCATCTTGTCGAGCAACTGCAGGAAATCAACTGCTCGGTACTCGGCGACTGCGACGACTACAGCATGTCGGTTCTTGAAGAACCCATTAAATCAGGTGAGATCCTCTCTTACCAGGACAAATATATGGGTGGTACCAAGGGCGCAAAAGGCATGCAGGCCTCAGCCAAACGCATACCCGCCGAACTACCCGAAGAACTCACCAAGCGCATACAGTATCTCGCAGGCGAGACTTTCCGCGTGCTCTCATGCAATGGTGTCGCACGAGTAGACGTTATCGTCGACCGTGCCGACTCGCAGGTTTACGTCAACGAAATCAACACAATCCCCGGATCACTTTCATTCTATCTCTGGGAGGCAACCGGAATATCGTTTGACAAACTCATGGAGCGTCTTGTCGCCCTCGCCCTCAAGCGCAAGCGCGAACTCGAGCACAAGACCTTCTCGTTTGACCAGAATATCTTCTCACTCGGAGGTGGCGTAAAAGGAGCAAAAGGTGCGAAAGCCAAGTAAATATCCGGATATCATACTGACATTCCGAAGTAAACCTGGCGAAAACCCAAATGCGGTCAAACTTCCGCAGATACTGAAATTAGACAGCCCCCGAGTTTGCTCCGCTCATAAAAAATCGCTAAATTTGTAGGCCTGAAAGCCATAAGGCCATTTCAGCGACCAGTTTCATAGAAAAATTGTTTGGCCGCCGTGTTGTAGGCGGCGGTCTTTTGTAAAACATATCCAATAATCATGATTAAGATTACTTTTCCCGACAATTCTGTCAAAGAGTTCAACGAAGGCGTAACGCCTCTCGAAATCGCCCAGTCAATCAGCCCCGCACTTGCCCGTGACGTACTCGTGGCATCGGTGGACGAAGAACCCTGGGACCTCTCCCGCCCCATCGACCGCGACGCAAAGGTCGCTCTCTTCAAATGGGACGACCCAGAAGGCAAACATGCATTCTGGCATTCATCAGCACACCTTCTGGCCGAAGCGCTTCAGGAACTTTATCCCGGTGTTAAATTCGGCATCGGCCCGGCCATCGAAAACGGCTTCTACTATGACATAGACCCCGGAGACAACACCATAACCGCAGCCGATTTCAAAAAAATCGAAGACAAGATGCTCGAACTGGCACGCCAGAAGCAGGACATCGTCCGCAGGGACATCTCCAAGGCAGACGCACTGAAGATGTTCGGCGACCGTGGCGAGACATACAAATGCGAACTCATCTCAGAACTCGAGGACGGACACATCACAACCTATACCCAAGGTAACTTCACCGACCTATGCCGTGGTCCGCATCTCCCGAACACCGCTCCCATCAAGGCCGTGAAAGTTACATCACTAGCCGGAGCCTACTGGCGCGGTGACGAAAAGCGCAACCAGTTGCTCCGCGTCTACGGAATCACGTTCCCCAAAGCCAAGATGCTCGAGGAATACCTCCACATGCTTGAGGAGGCCCAGAAACGCGATCACCGCAGACTCGGCAAGGAAATGGAACTCTTCGCGTTCTCGCAGAATGTCGGTCAGGGACTGCCCCTGTGGCTTCCCAAAGGCGCCGCGCTGCGTGACCGCCTCGAGCAGTTCCTCCGCCGCATCCAGAAGAAGTACGGCTACCTGCAGGTCATCACTCCGCACATCGGCAACAAGAACCTCTACGTTACCTCGGGACACTATGCAAAATACGGCAAGGACTCCTTCCAGCCCATCCACACACCAGAGGAAGGAGAGGAGTATCTGCTGAAACCCATGAACTGCCCCCACCACTGTGAGATCTTCAAGGTTTCGCCCCGCTCATACCGCGACCTGCCCATGCGTCTCGCCGAGTTCGGCACAGTTTACCGCTACGAGCAGTCTGGCGAACTTCACGGACTGACACGTGTACGCGGTTTCACGCAGGATGACGCACACATCTTTTGCGCACCCGAGCAGATAAAGGACGAGTTCCTGAAAGTGATGGATATCATCCTCTTCATCTTCAAGGCCCTGAAGTTCGACAACTTCGAGGCACAGATCTCGCTCCGCGACCCCAACAACAAGCAGAAATATATAGGTTCTGACGAAAACTGGCACAAAGCCGAGCAGGCAATCATCGAGGCTTGCGCCGAAAAAGGCATCAACGCACGCAAGGAAACCGGCGAGGCCGCATTCTATGGACCTAAACTTGACTTCATGGTGAAAGACGCCCTCGGTCGCCGCTGGCAACTAGGCACAATCCAGGTCGACTACAACCTTCCCGAGCGCTTCCAACTGGAATACACCGGGGCTGACAACCAGAAGCACCGTCCCGTTATGATTCACCGCGCACCCTTCGGTTCGATGGAACGTTTCGTCGCCGTACTCCTCGAGCATACCGCAGGCCGGTTCCCCCTCTGGCTCGCTCCTGACCAGGCAGTCATCCTGCCCATCTCCGAGAAGTTCAACGACTACGCCCACAAGGTGGAAGCCGAACTCGCAGAGTATGACATACGGGCATTCGTCGATAACCGAAATGAGAAAATCGGCAAGAAAATCCGCGACAACGAACTCAAAAGAATCCCCTATTTACTTATCGTTGGCGAAAAAGAGCAAGAAAATAACGAAATTTCTGTAAGAAAACAGGGCGAAGGTGATAAAGGTTCGATGAAAATTACTACCTTTGCAGAATCTTTGGCCAACGAAATCAAAGAAGCGACAAAAATCTGATCAGTTGCCCAAGAAAAAATCGCATGTAAAGTCTTCGGACAAACAATCCCAAGGCAAAGAATAAATAAAAATATTTACTAATCACCTAACACTCCTGAATGGAAAAAAAGCCCTTTAAACCCGGACCACGTCCACCACGTCCACAAGGTCCCCGGCCACCGATGCGCCGCGGCGAGAAACCCGCAAACCCGAACCTCATAAATGAGCAGATACGAGCACGTGAGGTGCGTCTGGTTGGCGATAACGTTACTCCCGGCATCTATTCCATTCACGACGCCCGCAAGATTGCCGAAGACCTCGAACTTGACCTCGTAGAAATTTCCTCGCAGGCCGAGCCGCCTGTATGCAAGGTCCTTGACTACCAGAAGTATCTCTATCAGCAGAAAAAGAAACTGAAGGAAATCAAGGCCAAGGCAACCAAAGTCGTAATCAAAGAAATACGTTTCGGACCACAGACCGATGACCATGACTATAACTTCAAGCTGAAGCATGCCATCGGGTTCCTGCAGGAAGGAGCAAAAGTAAAGGCATACGTCTTCTTTAAAGGCCGCTCCATTCTTTTCAAGGAACAGGGAGAAGTCCTTCTGTTGCGTTTCGCAAACGATCTTGAAGAATACGGCAAAGTCGAGCAGATGCCGCTTCTCGAAGGCAAGCGCATGATCATCATGATCTCACCCAAGAAAAAATAAGCCCTACAGGCTGACTTTAGATAACACGATTTAATTAAACTAATTCAAAACAATGCCCAAGATTAAAACTAACTCCGGTGCCAAAAAGAGGTTCGCCCTTACCGGATCAGGAAAAATCAAAAGAAAACACGCTTTCAAAAGTCACATTCTGACTAAGAAAACGAAGAAGCAGAAACGCAACCTTACCCACTTCGGTCTTGTAGCCAAAGTTGACCAGGCAAACGTAAAAGCCTTGCTCGCCCTTAAGTAAGCCACCAGTAGAGTAAAAAACTCAAAGGCTTCGCAGCAACTTATTTTCTTTTATTTAATTCGTGATTCTATAACTTCTTTTATTAACCGAATGCACAGCCCAAAGCGCAACTAAAAGCCGCTGTCATTCAAAATCTTAAAGAAACAATGCCCAGATCAGTCAACCACGTCGCCTCGCGCGCTCGTCGTAAAAAAATCCTGAAACTCACACGCGGTTACTTCGGTTGCCGTCGTAATGTGTGGACCGTTGCCAAAAACACATGGGAAAAAGGTCTAACCTACGCATACCGCGACCGCAAGGACAAAAAACGTAATTTCCGTGCCCTTTGGATTCAGCGTATCAACGCTGCCGCACGTCTCGAGAACCTCTCGTACTCGAAACTCATGGGTCTAATCCACAAGAGCGGTATCGAAATCAACCGCAAGGTCCTCGCCGACCTCGCCCTCAACAATCCCGCCGCATTCAAGGCTATCGTTGAGAAAGTAAAGAACGCCTGATAGTTTCAGCAACGTAAATAAAAAATATGGTGTGTCAAACAATTGACACTCCATATTTTTTTGATTCACGATAAGGATTATTCGCGGACCAGACGGATGCAGTGACCGAAGTTATATGTGTGGGGATTCAATCCTTTTGTGGGGAAAGTGGCATTGTTTGCCGCAGCCTGAATGCGGAAGAAGTCGATGGCATTAGCACGTGACAGAGCGTCATACTGTGTGTCGGAAGTCCAGATGTATGTATCGCTGAACATCATATTAAGGCCTGTGGCTGAAGAGTAATAACCGGTGGCTATCACAGAAAAGCCGGTGTCGTTATTGCCTTCCTTGCCATCACCCCAACTTGCGGGAGAAGAATCTTTGTATAGCGCTGCGGTACGGGCGCCAACAGATGTACGGATGCTACCGTAATCAGCACAAGTCGGGACGCGCCAGCCGGCGGGAGCCATTTTGTCGCTTACGGCGCAATATCCGTTATAAAGCAAACCGGCGACCTTAACCCAGTCGGCATCTTCACCGCTGATGTATGCACCTGTTGTGTTGGCGTTCCATGCCGCGCCGTCATTCTCGCCAAAAGCGACGATATCTGTCCCGTCAGTGAATTTAGTCGCACGGATATTGTCTGCAGTCCAGTACTGAAGACCAATCTTCACCAGACGGTAGGTCTGCGATTCGCTTCCACGAACGTCGACAAGAAGGTCGGCGCGCAAAACCGCATCCTGTGTCTGCCCGTCATATGAAGTCTGAAGTTGACCGTCGACAACAAAATATCTGGCAACATCCCCGGCGGCTGTACCAACCTCCGGAAGTTTGGTAGACGGATTCCATGCGACGCTTGCTCCGTTTGCGGCGATACCCTTAGTGAGATCGGCTTTGCCTTCCGCATCGCAGGGATAAATTACCACAACCTGGCCAATACCCTTAACATATTCCAGGTCGGCCTCTGCTACCTGTTTAGCGCCGGACATCACCTTATATACATAACTTTCACTGAAATCGGAAGCTTTGGGAGCAGCGAATGCAACCGGAAGTTGAACAGGGGCAACCTCACCGAAAGTAATATCCTGGATTTCCGAAAGATTATATGTTATTTTATTGCCGTCCTTAAGGTTGACGTTCATGACAACAGTTGGCTCATTCTGGGCCAAGGCTGTGGCAACTGCCACAAAAGATAATGCTAATGTCGATATTTTTTTCATAATTGTGATGACTGTTTTAGAGGTTTAACGTGTGAATTTGAACACTTTGTTGTTGACTTTTACAACATATACGCCCGGAGACAAAGTATTCAGGTCAGCCGAAACGTGACCATGTGCGCCTACTGCAAGCATCCGTACACCCCCAAGGGAGTATACATCAATGTTAACGAACATGTTGTCCGGGACATCTGCTGTAACCACACCGGAAATAAAAGCGACATTCAGGTCACCAAAATCTTTTGTGATTTCGTCAACGGCTTGCACAGCAAGACTGAAGGTAATATTGCGGAGGGTGAGAACATCAACTTTGCTTTCGCCTTCGTCAGTAGCAATCGTCATAGTATTGCCGTCGAAAGAAAGTCGTGAGATGGTATTGATAGGGATTGCTGTGCTGCCATCCGATGTGTTTAGAACCATCTTGTTATCATCCTCAGCATTAGCCTGCAAACCCACCGCAGCCAGCATGGCGGCTGCCAGATAATAAGTAATCTTTTTCATCTTTTGTTTGAAGAGTACTGAAGGGTAAATAAAAAACTATATTGAATTAAACTCATAAAATAATATGAAAGTATTGCGTGTACCGGATGCCAAGAGATACATTTATTTTCTTCAATTATTCTCTTCACGCATCTATACCTTGCAAAGGTACACAATTATTTGATTTATTATAGAAAATCGACATCCTTTTGCTTAAAATTTATTATTGCGGAAAAATTAGTGAGACAAGAAGGCTTCGATGTCGAAATAATAACCATGTATAACATTGAAACTAATATTGAAACTGATAATGAACATTATTGCTGAAATTTCATTAAAAAAATGGTGATTGTCCGCTTTTTTAGTATCTTTGCACAGACTTCTATAAATATATGATTCTAATGCCACGGAAATTGCCGTAACGACATGCAATTGTGTCCTATTAGCAGATTTTGAAATCCCATCAACAACATAAACATTAATATCCACAAAACCAACACATGAAAAGACTCTACTCTTTCATTGCCATGATGGCACTGGTCCTAGGCATTGCCTCCGCCCAGATTGTCACCACTACGCCCTTGATTGTTCAGGAGAATTCAAAGGACGTAGTACTGACATATCATGCAGCCTCGCCCTTAGGCAATATGGGCCTGGCGAACCTGCCCTCCACCACCCCCGTATATGCCCACATAGGCGTAATAACCAACAAGAGCGCCAACCGGAGCGACTGGAAGTATGCGCCGACATGGGGTGACAACGCAGAAAAATACCATATGACCTATGTCAGCCCTAACACTTATACCCTGAGCATCGGCAATATGCGAACTTACTTCGGCATTACCGACCCGTCTGAAGTAATAGAAGAAATTGCACTTGTATTCCGTACCGGTGACAAAAGCAAGGAAGGCAAGACCGCTGCTGGCGGCGATATCTTTGTTGATGTCTACGGCTCAGGGTTCCAGATGTTACTTCAATCAGATGCCCCAGGAACCGTTGTCGGCAGTCCCACCACCATAAATCTCACGGCTGCCACAACCGAGAAGGCCACAATAACCATTGCGGTAAACGGCAACACACTGGCTTCAAAATCGGGAGTCACCGAACTGAAAGCCTCGTACAAAATAGCCGCAACCGGAAGTTACACCTTCTCTGCCACAGCTACCAACAATGCAGGTCAGTCAATCAGTCAGAAAAAGACAGTTGCCTACCCAGGCGCTTCGACTCCTGGCACTTATCCCGGAGGTGTACCCAAGATGGGTGCTGTGAAGAACAATGACGGCAGCGTAACTTTCTGCCTCGCCGCTCCAAATAAGAATTCTGTTGTCCTCGTTCCTTCATGGGATGACTACGAGGTCCTGGACAAAAACATTATGAAATATCAGGACTACAACGGCCAACGATATTTTTTCACTACTGTTTCCGGTCTGGCCGATGACCGCTGGTATCCTTATTATTACATTGTCGATGCCACCGTCAAATGCGCCGATCCTTACGCAAACCTCGTACTTGACTGTTATAGCGACAAGTGGCTGGATCCGTCTGTATGGCCCGACATGCCGAAGTATCCCTATGATAAATTCGATGACGTCATGCTTGCCGTCTACCGCGGTGACCTCAACGGGTCGTACAAATTCTCCGACTTCACCATCCCCGACCACAAGAACCTGGTGGTATACGAACTTCTACTCCGTGACTTCACCGGTACGGACGGGCAGGCAGACGGCAACGGCACGGTGCGCAAGGCCATCGAGAAAATCCCATATCTGAAATCGCTTGGTGTCAACGCTGTCGAGATCATGCCCATAATGCAGTTCAGTGGCAACAACTCGTGGGGTTATAACACCAACTTCTACATGGCTCCCGACAAATGCTACGGCTCACCATGGGATTATATGGAACTTGTGGAAACCTGCCACCTAAACGGCATCGCGGTAATCCTTGACATCGCACTCAACCATGCGGACGGCCTCAATCCATGGTACCAGATGTATCCCGCGGGTCAGAACCCCTTCTTCAACGCCACAGCGCCTCATGACTATTCTGTATTCAACGACTGGAACCAGAGTAATCCTCTTGTCCAGCAACAGTTCCATGATGCAATCCAGTACTGGATGCGAAACTATAACGTCGACGGCTACCGTTTCGACCTCGTAAAGGGTCTTGGCACGGACTATCCCAGCGGAACCGAAGCATACAACCCCACACGTGTCGCCACTATGCGCAGACTTCAGAAAGCCATCGCCGAAGTTAAGGCAAATGGCATTCACATCAACGAGAACCTGGCGACAGCACAGGAGGAAAACGAGATGTTTGCTGACGGAGGCCAGATGAACTGGGCGAATATCAATTATAATTCATGCCAGTACGCCAAGGGCTCATCCAGGGCAAACGGACTGAATCGCTTCCTGGCAACTACCGACGGTAACCGTTCGGCCTGGTCGACGGTTTCTTACGCCGAGAGCCATGACGAACAGCGCATGGGCTACGAACAGGTCGCTTATGGCGAGACATCGGCAATAAAGTCAGACAAGGCCCTGCGTTACAATCGTCTGGGACAGGTTGCAGTCCAGATGCTTGCCACACCTGGCGCGAAGATGATCTGGCAGTTCGGCGAACTGGGCGATTCACAGAACACCAAGAATTCCGACGGAGGCAACAATACCGATCCGAAAATCGTGCCCTGGGGAACATTAAGCGACCCGGCCGTCGAGCATCTGCACGGCGTATATGCGGCCATGTGCCAGTTGCGTAAGAAAAACAACGACCTTTTCACTCTCGGCGAGTACTACCAGTCCGGCCTCAACCAGAACAGCCTGACGACCAATCGCATCCAGATCATCAAATACGGCGACCAGCAGGTTCTTGCCGTAGTGAATCCCGCAGTACAGGGCTCGGCAAAACGCGTGACAATCGCATCGTCCCGCGCCGACAAACTTCTTCCCACCAACTGTCAGATCATAACCTACAGTTCGAACTTCTCCTCCACCCCCGTCCTGTCAAAATCCGGATCAAATCTTACTGTAAATGTTCCCGCCAACGGTTTTGTAGTCTTCGCCACAAAAGAAGTCTCCGACGTTGATCAGACTATCGCTGACGGAATAGGTGAAAACACGTTAAATGTGTATGGAGCCGAAGGCCGCATCGTCATTGACGGTGAATACGACAATGCGACAGTATACTCTATATCCGGTATGGTCCAGGGGTCACTGAACGTTCCGGCCGGAATATATATCGTCAATGTTGATGGCAGGACTTTCAAGGTTGCCGTCCGCTAATTCACGACATATCAAAACGTGCACAATTCGGACATAACCGTCCCAAACTCAAGATTAAGACACCCGTAGCCATTATTGGCACGGGTGTTTTTTCGCAAATGCAAACTTAAGTTAAAGAAAGCACACAGATTTTGCAGTCTCCCTATTTTGAACTATTTTTGTTAATTCAAAAGCAAACTAACAATTATGTTGACATATAACACTCAACTGAAAGAACTTATCCTGCCTGAGTACGGACGTAACATACAGCAGATGGTTGACTATTGCATGACCATAGAGGACCGAGACGAGCGTACTCGCTGCGCAAATACAATAGTCAATACCATGCGTACGCTGTTCCCCGACCAGCGCAGTGACGATGCTAACCGCAAGTTCTGGGATCATCTCGCCCTAATGAGTGGGTATAAACTTGACATTGACTGGCCTGTTGAAATTGTTCGTCCGGCAGACCTTGAGCCCAGACCTGACCCGGTTATTCTTGACGAAAGCCCTATTTTGGCCCGTCAGTACGGCAAGAATCTCGAGCGAATGATTTATCTTGCCGCAGAAATGCCTGAAAGCGAGGACCGGTGGGCGCTTGTCACCCTCATAGCCTCACAAATGAAAAAAATGATGCTGGAGGCCGGGATGAATGATCTGTCCGATGAACGCGTTTTCGAGGAACTTGCATATATTTCCGAAGGACGGATTCTGATAAACCCCGATGACATGCCATTGCATGAGTTCATTGCCGCTCCTCGATCCAAAAAGAAAAAAAAGAAATAAGTTATACCTTATTATAAACATTGATTCCTGCTTTCAAATATGATTGAGCGCAATTCAGTACTACGGATTGGTAAAGTCACAAAGACTCACGGCATCAAAGGCGAGATGTCCGCAGACCTTGATGTCTACGTTGATCCTTCCGACCTCGGGTGCATGATATTTGACATGGACGGAATACTCGTTCCTTTCTTTGCCAGATCAGCGCGTCCCCGCGGGTCCGAATCATGGCTCTTCATGCTTGACGGTATAGACTCCGACACCGAAGCCGCTGAATTTGTCGGCAAGGATATTTACGGCAAAAAAGACGACCCCATTCTTGACCTCGATGAGGCTGAGGATGTCTTCTATCTCAGCGACCTTGTCGGCTGGAAAATAATTTGCAACAACAGGGCAATCGGGACTGTCACACATATCGAGGACTCGACCGAAAATGTCCTTTTTGTTGTACGCGACGGAAGTACAGGCAAAGAATTGCTTCTTCCGGCCAACGAAGAGTTTATCTCTGAAATCAACGAAGATAATAAAACAATTACCCTTGATCTTCCCGAGGGCATACTTGAACTCAACTAATTACTAATAATATGGATTTCGACGAACAGGACGCCATAAACTTCATGCAGGAGAATTCCGGCATAGAGACAAAATATTCCGATGACCAGTTACTCAACATCATCGATATAATATGGGATTATTATGAGGACAAGGGTCTACTGGACATAAGCCTTGATGACAATGCCGACAGCGAGGCCGACAACGATGACCTAATCCGCCATGTCAAAAAGATGCTCCGCAAAGACCGTCGGGCAGGTATCGCCGAGTCCGATATCGAGCCTCTGGTCATGGCCGAGATAGCCTATGAGGCTTCGCTCGAAGAATAGCCTCTGAAAATCACGCTTTCTGCCATTTTCAAATTACGCTCTCCACCTCTCACCTCATCAAACCGAAATGACAAAACTGACGAAATATCTGTTATTAACACTGGCTTTTGTCGCTGTCCCGTTACTTTCTTCTGGCCAGACCCCCGAAGACGATAATTACGAGACAGCCGAGCAGAACATAGCAAATCCGCCTGTGCCTCCAAAAGCCTCGGCATCGATTATCAGGCATATGGACGGTCTGGCGAAAACCCTTGGCCGACATAACTTCGATGTGCGTAAAACCCGTAAAGGCGAGGTGCTTCGTGTAATCATTACATCCGACAGGCTTTTTGATTCCAATGCCACATCGCTCAAGACTTCAGCCAAACCCATACTGAATGCTTTCGAGGCACTTGTAAAGCGGCCTGAACTATATAAACTTGTCATACTAGGACATACTGATGACACCGGCGACGAAATCTATTCCGACAACCTGAGCGAAGTGCGCGCCAATGCAGTAGACGAATTTTTCGAAGACATGGTTCCTGGCTCACAGTGTAATGTCATACCTTATGGAATGGGATACGACGAACCGCTGAATCCGAATAATTCCATAGAAAACCGGCGCAAGAACCGTCGCATAGAAATTTACATCATTCCGACCCAGACCCTGATTGACGTCGCACGCAAAGGTAAACTTACCTGAATGTTTTTTACACATAATTAGACCTCGCTCCAGCCTATTCGGGCCTGCGATTCAAGGAATCAAGCATCTCGACAAGTTTGGCTCGCACGCCCCGTAGCCTCTCTATGGCCTCAAAACGTTTGCTCACCCCGTCGTGATTTCGTTTGATTTCTTCCTGGGCAGCATCCAGTTTAAGGCCTTTTTCTTTGACAAGATAATATATCATGCGTATCTTCTCGATGTCATCGGGGGTATAGTAACGTGTGCCCTTATCGTTACGGCGAGGCTTGATTACAGTAAATCGTGACTCCCAGAACCTCAGCGTCGATGCCGGAAGATTGAGAATCTCTGCGACTTCACGGATTTTATAATATTTCTTTTCAAATCGTTCCATCTGCGGGGTATAGACTGATTTTTTTGCAAATGTAGCGATTTTCCACTACTTTTGCACTTTGAAACCGAAAAAATATTCTAACGTACTTTTATTAGGGAAAAACTATATCTCACAATTTTATATGAGCACGCTCACAGCAAAACAGATTCGCGAATCTTTCAAGAAATTTTTCGAGTCCAAGGGACACCGTATCGTTCCCTCGGCACCTATGGTCATCAAGGACGATCCGACCCTGATGTTTACTAACGCAGGAATGAACCAGTTCAAGGATATCATTCTAGGCAACAAGACTCCCGAAAGCCGACGGGTCGCCGACTCACAGAAGTGCCTGCGAGTTTCAGGCAAGCACAACGACCTTGAGGAAGTGGGTATGGATACCTATCACCACACCATGTTCGAAATGCTCGGCAACTGGTCGTTCGGCGATTACTTCAAAGCCGAGATCATTGACTGGGCCTGGGAATACCTCGTTGACGTTCTTGGACTTAATCCGGATGTTCTCTACGCTACAGTATTCGAGGGCTCTCCCGAAGAAGGTCTCGAGCGCGATAATGAGGCCGCCGAAATGTGGGCGAAGCATCTCCCGGCCGACCATATCATAAACGGCAACAAGCACGACAATTTCTGGGAAATGGGCGACACTGGTCCATGTGGACCTTGCTCTGAAATACATATTGACCTTCGCCCTGAAGAAGAGCGCAAGGCTATCCCCGGAGCATCACTCGTCAACAAGGACCATCCTCAGGTCATCGAAATCTGGAATCTCGTGTTCATGCAGTACAACCGAAAGACCGACGGCTCTCTCGAACCTCTCCCAGCCCGCGTAATCGATACCGGCATGGGATTCGAACGACTCTGCATGGCGCTCCAGGGTAAGACATCAAACTATGACACCGATGTCTTCACTCCTCTTATTAATAAGATTTCTGATCTTTCCGAAAAAAAATATGGCGTCGATTCCAAAGTCGACATTGCGATGCGTGTAATCGCCGACCACGTCCGCACGATTGCCTTCTCGATAGCCGACTCACAGTTACCCTCCAATGCGAAGGCCGGATATGTAATACGCCGTATCCTGCGCCGCGCCGTGCGCTACGCTTATACTTTCCTTGACCAGAAGCAGGCTTTCATGTACCGACTCATCGATACACTCATCGATTCGATGGGAGAGGCATATCCGGAACTTCCAGCCCAGCGTGAACTCATAATGCGCGTGACCAAGGAAGAAGAGGATGCATTCCTCCGCACCCTCGACAAGGGTATTTCTCTACTCGACAACGTGATGCAAAAAGCACGCAAGGATGGCAAGACCGAAATCTCCGGCAAGGACGCATTCACACTTTATGACACTTACGGTTTCCCCCTCGACCTCACAATGCTTATCCTCAAGGAGAACGGCATGACTCTTGATGAAAAGGGATTCGATGAGGAAATGGCAGCCCAGAAGGCACGCGCCCGCAACGCCGCCGCAGTAGAGACTTCCGACTGGGTCATTGTGAATGACGGCGAACAGCAGTTCGTTGGTTATGACGAGACAGAGACAGAATCAAAGATTCTCCGTTACCGTCATGTCAAACAGAAAAACCGCGAGTTCTATCAGATTATCCTTGACCGAACACCCTTCTACGCCGAAATGGGCGGTCAGGTCGGTGACCGCGGCACTCTTACCGACAACGCCACCGGCGAAGTAATCGATATATACGACACCAAGCGCGAAAACGGCATCGGTGTCCACCTTACCACCAAACTACCCACAGTCCCCGGCGATACTTTCACCGCCGCCATCGACATCGATGCCCGAAATGCTTCTTCCGCCAATCACTCGGCCACACACCTTCTTCACGCCGCCCTACGCCGTGTTCTGGGTACCCATGTCGAGCAGAAAGGCTCGTTCGTTTCTCCCGATGTATTGCGTTTCGACTTCTCGCACTTCCAGAAACTCACTCCCGAGCAGATTGCCGAGGTTGAGCGTCTCGCCAACATCGAAGTCCGTAAGGCAATTCCCCTCGACGAGCACCGCGAAGTGCCAATCGCCGAGGCAAGGGAAATGGGTGCTATGGCACTCTTTGGCGAGAAGTACGGCGACAAAGTTCGTGTGATCCGTTTCGGCGATTCATGTGAACTCTGCGGTGGCGTCCATGTCGCCAACACAGGCAACATCGGTATGATCAAAATCATTTCCGAATCCTCTATTGCTGCCGGCATCCGCCGCATCGAGGCAATCACCGGAGCAAAAGTCGAGGAACTTCTGAACTCCATCCAGCAGAACATGCGCGAGATTTCCGCAATGTTCAATAATGCGCCGAATGTAATGGCTGCTCTGCGCAAATCAATAGACGAGAATGTCGAGTTGCGCCATCAGGTCGAGGAAGCGATGAAAGAACGTGCCGCCGCACTTGCCGCAAACCTAATCGCCAAAGCAACAATCGTCAACGGCGTGAAACTCGCCATACTCACCGGTGTCCGTTTACCCGATATGGTCAAGAACGTCGCAATGACTGTCCGCCAGAATTCTTCCGAGAATACAGCGTTCATCGCTGCAACGGTCGATCCGTCCGGTAAGCCTCTGCTGACTGTGGCCTTAACCGATGACCTTGTCGCATCCGGACTTAACGCCGGAAAGATTGCCCGTGAAGCCGCTAAATTCATCAAAGGTGGCGGCGGTGGCCAACCCGGTTTCGCCCAAGCAGGCGGTAAGGATGCCGAAGGCATGTCCCAGGCCCTCGATGCAATGAAAAGCGCCATTTGACTATATAACTCCATCAAGGAGTAAACATATACCAATTATTAAATAGGAGGTCGGATAGAATTCCAGGAATTCGTCCGACCTCCTATATTCTTATTTGTGAAATTTGGTAAAAACGGCGCTTCAATGTTAAGTTTTTGACTTCTTTGTCAAGATTTTTTCGTAACTTTGCAGAATATTAGGAGTCTCATAATTATTCCAAACACGAGCGCGGCGATTTCTGACTCCCCCACATTACTTTTCTTAACTCCTTTCATCACGATGGACATAAACAGAGCCTTATACATCTCGCAGGAAATTTCTCCTTATCTTCCCGCCACACCTATGTCGACCAAAAGTCGCAACCTCGCTCAGGGCATTCAGGAAAGCGGTGTTGAAGTACGCACCTTCATGCCCCGTTATGGCTCGATTAATGAACGTCGCAACCAACTTCACGAAGTAATACGTCTTTCCGGCCTCAACCTTGTAATCGACGATACCGACCACCCTTTGATTATCAAGGTTGCAACGCTTCAGCCATCGCGAATGCAGGTTTATTTCATTGATAGCGATGATTACTTCCTGCGTCACACGTCCAAAGGTCTTGAGACCGAAGTCGACCCGAGCGAAAACGACGAACGTCTAATGTTCTATGCCCGAGGCGTCATCGAGACTGCCAAGAAACTTCGTTGGACCCCCGACATAATTCACTGCGCCGGATGGATATCATCCCTGATTCCTCTTTACCTGCACAAGACCTACTCCAACGACCCGACCGTACGCGATGCCAAGGTCATTTATTCGATTTTCGACAGCAAAATGCCCGAGGGTCTGGGTGAACGCGCATTGGAGAAACTGAAGATGGATGCTTTCACTGACAAGGATCTCAAAGCATTCAAAGGTCTGGACAGCATTGACACCGCCGCTCTACACCGTATCGCCATAGACTATGCCGATGCCATTGTCCAGGCATCCGAAAACATTGACCCCGAGATTCTGGAATATGCCAAGGCTTCCGGCAAGCCGTTCCTGACCTATCAGCCGGATGACGAAACTATGGCAGCAAAATATCTCGAGTTCTACAAAACATTGTAAAACGTCTCCACCTCACTTTTTTCAATTCTGAAAAATGAGAAACCCATCAATAAAACTCCTCCTCGCCTCAGCCGTGCTCGCCGCCTCATTCGCGGCATGCAACGACGGACTGACTAACGGCAACTCGATTGTCGATGACCAGGTAAACGTTTTCATCGACACGACATTCACCGTTTCTGCCACTACGGTCGACAACAACGCTGTCATCTCACGCTCGATAACCGGTCTCATCGGATCCATTGATGCCGAAGGATACGGTTCGCTCAGTTCCGACTTCATTACCCAGTTCATGCCCGCGAACACAATGGACACACTGGGTGTAACGGCCTCGACAATCGATGACATCTCCCTCGTGATGCGTTACTATACAGACGGATTTGTTGGCGACTCAGTAGTACCCATGGGTGTCGAGGTCTATCCTCTTGTACGACAACTCCCCTCTCCCATCTACTCTGATTTCGACCCGTCAGGCTACTATGACGCCTCACAGCCTCTCGGTTCGGCCATATACACCGCAACACGCGAGAATCTCACCGATTCCCTGAAAAAACTGAACTACAATCTTGTTCGCGTAAAACTTCCGGTCGAGATGGGGCGTCGCCTGTTCAACAAATTCGTCGAGGATCCTGCTGTTTTCTCCGATCCCGAAAAGTTTGCCCAGTTCTTTCCAGGACTATACATCCGCAACTCATACGGCTCCGGCCGTGTCATGCGCGTATCGCAGACGACCATCGATATGAGGTACCACTCGAACATGAAGGTTGACGGAAAAGACACCGTCATAAACCTCAATGCCGCCTATCTTGCCGTCACCCCCGAGATTGTTTGTAACAACAACATCGAATATACCATTTCTGACGATCTTCGTTCACGGCGCGCACAAGGCCAGACTCTTCTTGTTGCCCCGGCAGGTTACGATGCCGAAATCATTTTCCCTGCCCGCGAGATCATCAGCAATTATCGCAATACTATCGCCAACGGTCTGGGTGTAATCAATTCACTCAGTTTCGAGATTCCCGCTGAGGAAATTGCAAATGATGAAGGAATAACACCGCCGCCCTACGTTCTGATGGTTCTCAAGTCGAAGAAAGACACTTTCTTCAATGACAATAAGATTACCGACAACAAGACATCTTTCTACGCTCAGTACAATTCTTCCACCAAATCTTATGATTTCGGATCCATGCGCGACTATCTGATGGATCTGATTAATAAAGAAGAAATTTCTGATGAGGACATAACATTCATAATTACGCCGGTAAATGTCGCCACTGAAAGCAATTCCGATTACTACGGAGGCACGAGCACATATGTAACCTCTATAACGCCCTATGTAGTACAGCCTGTCATGGCCCGTCTGCTGATTGACAAAGCAAAAATCACTTTTGTATATTCTCGTCAGACACTTGCCCAGTAAGCATACTTAGACTATCCCCTGACCCCATAAATAAAACATCGCCGAAGAGTAAAACTTCGGCGATGTTATTTTTATGCATCGAGACAAACCTATAACATCGAAAGGGATTTTTTTATAGCAGCCTCAAGTGGAGTGCCGGGATCAGCATCGTATATCGCATTCAACACTTTCTGACTCTGTGCCCGTGCAAAACCAAGCATGGTAAGAGCGGCAAGCGCCTCATCGAAATCATCGATTCGCTTTGTCATGGGCAAGCCCGTTATTGCGCCGGCAGAAGTCTGATTGATTTTATCACGAAGGTCCACGATTATACGTTCGGCTGTCTTTCCACCTATACCCTTTACAGCCTTCAACTTCTTGACATCGCCATTGGCTATTATCGACTCCAGTTCGGCAGGAGTATAAGACGACAGGACAATCCGTGCTGTCATGGCCCCGACTCCGGACACAGAAATCAACAGGCGGAAAAGTTCCCGCTCCACTTCGTCGGCAAAACCAAAAAGTGTCCATGCATCTTCTCTTACAACAAGATGCGTAAACAAACGCGTCTTTTCTTTTCCTTGAATAGTCGTATATGTGTTTAGAGATATATTCAAGATATAGCCTATGCCTCCCGATGTCTCGATGACTACGGTTGTCGGCTGGAGATTGGTGATATTTCCGTAAATTGATTCGTACATTGTTATCCGTTAATATTAAATTCATACTGCAGGCAGCCTCCCGAAACAAATCAGGAATCCTGCCCCATTAAATTTTCTTCCTACAAAGTTAAATATTTTCAATCTGAATTCCTTGCAAAGTTTGCTAAAGCGTTCGAGTCATCCGATTTTTTATGAGCATTTAAGCGACTTTTAGCAGAATTTTTATTAAGTTTGCATCTGAATTGTAACAATACCGTTTATGCACCGGGGCCGGTTTACTCCATTGCCGACACCTCTCTGCGGTATTTTTCAGATATAAATTTTATTAACAACACAGGCTATATGCTTTATTCAATGACCGGCTTCGGCAAAGCCACATGCCAATTGCCGTCAAAAAAAATTACAGTTGAAATAAAATCGCTGAACTCCAAACAGTTCGACCTTAGTTCACGTGTCCCATCAGCATATCGTGAAACTGAAATTTCATGGAGACACGACCTAGTCTCAAGACTGCAGCGGGGCAAAATCGACCTTTCAATCAGTATCGAAAATTTCGGTGACGATGGTTTTGCCCAACTCAACACTAAGGCATTACAGATATATAAGAACCAGATTCAGAAAGCATCCGAAACCCTTGGGATAGACAATCCCGCCGATTGGTACAGCATTCTTCTCCGGTTCCCGGACACAATGCTTTCCGATAAAGATACAGAGATTTCTCCAGAAGAAATAGAGACTGTCCACGCTACTGTCCTTAAGGCTGCCGAAGAACTCATGGACTACCGCAGAACCGAAGGCGTTAAACTTGAGGAATTCTTCAAGGAACATATCGAGAGTCTTACTGAATTACTGTCAAGAATTCCTCGCTTCGAGGCCGAACGCATTGTTCGGATTAAAGACCGACTTGCCGAAAGCCTTTCCAAAATTCCGGCTTTCGAGTATGACAAGGGCCGGCTCGAACAGGAAATGATCTTCTATATCGAGAAACTCGACGTGACCGAAGAGCGCCAAAGACTGACCCAGCACCTTAAGTATTTCAGCGAGACACTTGAATTACCCGAACCGGGCCAGGGTAAGAAACTCGGATTCATTGCCCAGGAAATGGGGCGTGAGATCAACACTCTTGGATCCAAATCCAACCACGCCGAGATGCAACGCATTGTTGTAATGATGAAAGACGAACTCGAGCAGATTAAAGAACAAGTTCTGAACGTCATGTGATAATAAATTATTAAAGTTTCTACAACATAATAAACACAAGCCTTATGAAACCAGGCAAAATCATAGTTCTCAGCGCGCCATCCGGATGCGGCAAATCGACTATCATCCACACATTGCTTGACAACGGCACCGTCGACATGAAGTTCTCCGTTTCTGCAACCAACCGCAAACCACGCGAAGGCGAGCAGGATGGCGTCGACTATCATTTCATGAATACCCAGCAATTCCGTGAGGCAATCGCCGATAACGCATTTATCGAGTGGGAACAAGTCTATCCGGGTCGCTACTACGGTACGCTGAAAAGCGAGGTTGCCAATGCTGTAGCGAGGGGAGAGAATGTCCTCCTCGACATAGATGTCAAGGGTGCTATGAATGTCAAAAAACTTTTCGGAGATCAGGCCTTGACACTATTCATTCTTCCCCCGGACATTGAGACACTCCGGCAGCGTCTGATCACACGTGGCACCGATGCAATGGACGAGATTGAGCGCCGCGTCTCTAAAGCCGAGTATGAAATTTCCTTCGCTGACGAATGCGATCTACGCATAGTCAATGCCGACCTCGACAAGGCCGTTGAAGAAACCGGGAATGCCATAAACGACTTCCTCTCAAAGTAACCTGATGGAAGAGACTATAGGCATATTAGGCGGATCATTCAACCCCGTGCATATCGGTCACTTGATTATCGCTTCCTACATATCCCAATGGGGATATGTCGACAAGGTATGGCTCACCCTTTCGCCTCAGAATCCACTAAAGGATCAGAGAGGCATGATTCCTGACTTGAAGCGTCTGGCAATGCTGAACATGGCCACTCGTTCTATACGTGACATCGAGACCTCTGATATTGAACTTTCAATGCCCCGTCCCTCCTATACCATAAACACACTTGACGCTCTCAGCAAAGCGCATCCTGCAAAACGATTTAAACTCATTATTGGCAGTGACAACTGGCGCATATTCAGTCAGTGGCGCGAACACCAGCGCATACTCGACGAATATGGTGTCATTGTTTATCCTCGCCCGGGATATGAAATCGAACGCATGGCCGTAGACGGCATGGAGGTTGCTCATGCTCCGCTTGTCGATATATCGTCGACGTTCATTCGCAATGCAATAGCTCAAGGCAAAGATTGCTCGCTGTTCCTGCCGCAAGGAGTGTTCAAGTATATATCAGACAATAAATTCTATCGAGCCAAAACCGTGAAATAATCTCAAAAATACGAAAAACATGCCCGCGTCCCTCCCCCCCAACACGCTATCTTTTATAGCATTGTGTAACGAATACTGTCAGGCGTTAGAGAACTGTGCCGAAAGTCTACCTGAGGATTTCATCTCTACGATGGTGCGCCTACTGCCGCGTATCTACATCACAGCCTCCGACCTGCCCGCCGATTTACTTGGCGAGGAAAGTTATATTCCTTCCAGTCTTGACGAAGACTATTATGATGCAGTGCGCCGCAATGCAGAAGGAATTTTAGGCGAAAACGATACCTACCTCGAGGTTTTTGAAGAAGACATGAAATATTCCGATACTCCTATTGGAGCATCGATTTCAGAAGCACTCGCCGACCTTTACCAGGTTTTCTACAATTTCCTTGTCGCCGTAAAGGACGCAACAACTGAATCCATCGAAGAATCAGTCGGTGCTATGGCCGATGATTTCGCATCCTATTGGAGTCAGATTCTCGTCAATGTTATGCGCCCGCTTAACTCGCTTCGCCATAACAATTAACCTGCAACATTCAGAAGTATTACTTTAATCTGTGGGCAGTCTTGACGAGTCTTAAAGCAAAAATTTAACTTTTAATCTCCCCTACCTGTAATTCAGTATGTCACCCTGTAATTTATCAGCAATAAAAGATCCTGTAACCTGTGAGCGTGTTACAGACTTGATACACTTTCTTGATTCATCTCCCGTAAATTTTCTGGCAGCACAGACTATCTGCACCAGGCTTGATGCTGCCGGGTTCACTCGTCTGCCAATGAACAAGGAATGGGTTATCGAACCAAATGGACGGTATTATGTTACACAGAACGATTCGGCTGTTTTCGCTTTCGTTGCTCCATCTTCCGCACCCCGAGCTTTCAGGGTCATTGCCGCTCACAGCGATTCACCCTGTTTCCGCGTAAAACCAAATTGCGAGATGGTCAGTGACGGCTGTATGCTTCGTCTGAATACCGAAGTATATGGTGGCCCGATCCTTTACACATGGTTTGATCGTCCGCTTTCTCTTGCCGGGCGTGTAATTCTGCGAAATGAGAAATCCACACTTGATCCCATACGCGTCAACATAGACTTCAGGCGTCCGCTGATGACAATACCGCACCTTGCAATCCACTTCAATCGCGCAGTCAACGACGGAAATCCTCTCTCGAAACAGAAAGACATGCTTCCTGTTGTCGGCCGTCTCAACTCCGCAGACGAGGCCAACGGCTGGCTCCTGAGGCTTGTCGCCAGCGAGCTCGACATTGAACCTGAACGCATTCTCGATTTCGACCTTTCACTTTACGACACCACCAAGGCTGAAATTGTCGGTGCCTACGGTGACTTTATTGCTTCCGGTCGGCTCGATGACCTTTCGATGGCACATGCCGCAATGACCGCGATAATCGAGACCGCAGAAAAGCCGTCTGAAGACCTTCGCGTAATGGCGGTGTTCGATAACGAAGAAACTGGATCGGGTACAAAGCAAGGCGCAGGCTCACCGATTCTTGAACACATCATACGCAGAATATTCCTTGCAATGGGCAAAGACGACGCCGATTACATGGCCGCTGTTGCAGACTCATTCATGATAAGCGCAGACAATGCACACGGTGTTCACCCAAACTATGTCGAGAAACAGGACCCGACCAACCATCCCGTTCTCGGCAATGGACCGGTGATTAAAATCAATGCTAATTGCAAATACATGAGTGACGCCGTGACCGCCGCCATCTATGCCGAGATATGCCGCGAGGCCGGCGTGCCTTTCCAATACTTCGTCAACCACAGTGATGTCGCCGGAGGCTCGACGCTTGGTAACATCCTGACATCCCAGATTCCTCTCCGGGGAGTAGACATGGGAGCCGCCATCTGGGCAATGCACTCTGCACGCGAGACAGCCTCAACCGCTGATGTGCCCATGATTATCGCCTCGTTCAAACATTTCTTCTCACTCTGACAAGACTTTCAGAATTAATCACCAACTTAACACCCAAGGGAACTATTTTGTACACCCACAAAATAGTTCATTTTGTTTGTATATAGGAAGATTTAACAAAAAATTAATGGCATGTAAACACCCTTTGGAAACCTTTACCGTTATCTTTGTCAATACTTAAATGTCATTATCACCTAGATGTGGAAACTATACGCTCTTTTGTCAGCGCTTTTTGCCGCGCTGACAGCCATTTGTGCCAAAATAGGAGTCAAAGATGTTGACTCTAATCTTGCCACCGCAATACGCACAACAATAATACTCTTCCTGACATGGGGAATTGTTTTCGTGTCGGGTCATTTGTCCGAAGTCAAGTCCGTTCCGCGCTTTACCTGGATATTTCTCATACTGTCCGGTATTTCGACCGGTCTGTCATGGCTTTTCTATTTCAAAGCCATACAGATTGGCGATGTCTCGAGAGTCGCACCTATCGATAAGTTAAGTGTCGTCATAACCTTCATCCTTGCATTCATCCTTTTAAAAGAACCCGTTTCCCCCAAAGTCATTGCCGGCGCCCTCCTTATTCTGGCCGGAAGCATCCTTATTATGTGGAGATAACGAAATTCATATTTTATACAGAATTGTGGCATAACTTTGCTCGAAAGGAAATATGAAGTTATGAAACTTTTAATTATAGAAGATGAGCGGATGCTTTCAAGGAGCGTCGCCGAATATCTAGGGCGCGAAGATTATCTTTGCGAACATGCATATACATGTCATGACGCCACTTATAAGATTGCAGCCTATGAATATGACTGCATTCTTCTCGACCTTATGCTTCCCGACGGGAGCGGTCTTGACATATTGCGTTATATCAAAAAGGAATCTCCACAGACCGGAGTAATAATTGTTTCTGCCAAAGACTCTCTTGATGATAAGGTTGAGGGGCTAAGAATCGGAGCGGACGATTACCTCCCTAAACCGTTTCATCTGCCGGAATTGAGCATGAGGATTTTTGCCCTGATGAGACGAAAGAAATTCACATGCGACAATACGCTTCACATCGGACAACTCACAATCGACCTTCCGGAACATAAAGTAAAAATCGGAGCAAATTACATCACATTAACGAAAAGCGAATACGACCTGCTTTTGTTTCTTATACAGAACCGCAACCGTGTAGTCTCAAAAAGTGCGATTGCCGAGCATCTTAGTGGCGACATGGCGGATATGCTTGATGACTTCAACTTCATCTATGCTCATATCAAAAATCTGAAGTCAAAATTATCGGATGCAGGTCTGATAGACTGTATAAGAACTTTTTACGGAATCGGTTATAAATGGAACATAGGGAGATGAGGACTCTTTTATATAAAACCAGCGTTAGAATTATTGTCTGCATAGCGGCGGTATTTATTCTTACCGCCCCGCTGTTTTATCTTATCACGCGATATTTCTATGCCGAAGATATGATTGACATAATCGAGTCAATCAAGCATGGCGAAGGTATTCCTTCTTCCTTTGACCTTGAGCATGATATTATTGCCGGCATTATGATTCAGTATCTTTTGATATTTATAGTAGTTGCCCTGTCATTGTTTATTGCAATAAGGTTCGCGCTACGTAATCTTTGGAATCCTTTTGAGAAAACCTTAAGGTCAATGGAGACTTTTAAGATTTCTGACAGGAGTCTCCCTTCTCTCAATGATGGCAATATTATGGAATTCAGACGTCTCAACTATGCACTGACAGAACTTATGGAACGCAATGTGGTGACTTATAACCAACAGAAGGAGTTCACCGAGAATGCCTCACACGAACTTCAGACCCCGCTTGCCGTGATGAGAGGCAGGCTTGACATTCTCATGCAACAAAGTCTTGATAGGGATGTACTTGAATCTGTCAATGAACTATATAATGTAAATCTGCGAATGGAACGAATCAACCGTGATTTGCTTCTTCTCGCAAAAATAAGCAATGAACAGTTTGTCGCAAACGAGATGATTGATGCGGTGGCCGTAATTCAGGAACTTGCAGGCAATTTAATCACTCTTGGATATGAAGTGAATCTCATACTCCCCGGGCAGGAATATGAGATCAATGCAAATCGCACTCTTTTTGAAAGCCTGATAAACAATTTGCTCGTAAATGCTGTCAGAAATTCCGGCAAAGCAAAAATCTCATTATCCGGAGGAGAACTTATTGTCAGTAATCCTTCCACAACAAATGTTCCGCTTGACCGCGAAAAGTTATTCCGAAGATTCTCATCGACATCCGGTTCAAAAGGCAACGGCCTCGGCCTTGCTATAGCCAAAGCCGTCTGTGACTTTCACCACTGGAATATAAATTACGACTATGTCGACGTCAACCACCGGTTCACAGTTAGACTAACTTCTGTGAATCAGAAATGAGTAACGAATTCAAGTACAATCTTATTCTGCTCGGAGATTAGTGGCTTGACATCCTTATTATAGAAATATTGTTCATAGTTCAGTCGTATATCGGCCTGAAGTGCACCTTTGCCCAGACTCAAAGTTAATCCTCCAGTCAGTCTGTGACGTTCCGGATCATCAATCTTTAGATGTCCATTCTCATCTTTAGAACCATTGCTTTGGTCAGACATATAGTCATATCTACCTAAAAAAGACAAAGCCATGCTGTTCTCCCTCAGAGGTAACCTATAGGCGCCAAAAACATCCACCGCATTCACCGGTGAGAATTTGCCATGGGCATAATATTTCCGCAGATACTCGGCTTCGATATGCCACCGCGAGTTTTCCCAATAGGCACCCGCGTCATACATGAATGTGTTGACATCCATAGCCTTTGCTTTCTGGCAACTCAACACTATATTAAATTGACGCCAAAGACAAATCTGCGATTTGAACGAGAAGTTATAGTCCGAAGTCCAAAAATGTTTCTGATTGGTCAAACCGGAACCATTGAAGATGCCGCCTTCAAGTGTTACAGGAACGTCTGTACCCGTATTCCATTGCGCCGAGATTCCAACATCTCTAACATTTCCCACCTGCTTGGCTATGAATGACCTGTTTGCGAAATACTGTAAATGCGGTGACCGGTGTGCATCGATTGAGAAAGGTACTCTCATCTGACCGAATGTAAATCTGATTTGGTCCTTTGGCTGTAGTCTTATGTATGCGTCAAGCATCTTGATTGCGCCTTCATCTGACAAATCTATTTCTGCCTTGTACCTTACAATAGGGATAACCTTTCCCTCCAAACTTACGCGGGCGTTACGTATCTCGAACCTCCCTTTGTTTATTGGAGGCTCATATTCGTACTTGGCGCGGATAGTACCATGTATCTCCGGGATAAAATCATTTTTTGACTCCTGTGCATTCAGTGCAATACTTTCCAAATACAACAGGACGAGTACAATTAGTTTTTTCATATCTTGAATTTTATGGTTTATGAGCCTGCTCGTAGATAATCTCAGCAGGTTTTTCCGGGATTTGACCTGTATATGCGGAATAAAGGATTCCAAAGGCGATTATCGCGAGATAAATCCACAGTAAAACCTCTTTTACCATGTCTATTTTCCTCTCTATTTTCATGACTCAACATTTTTAAAGCATTCTTTTGTTACCGCAAAAGTATATATGAGTCATTGCGTAAATAGTAACAAAATATTAAGAAAGTGTTTCATTCCATATTTTACCGCCAATTCAAAAACTATTCAGAATGTCTACAAAATCATATTATACTTTTGTGCCGAAATTTCAAGGAATAAATTATGAAAGAAACACTCACATTCATTGCATTGTTATCAGCAACTATGTCAGTCTCGGCACAGAACGAGACTGACAGCATTGACACTTCGTTATATGACAAATATCTGGACGAAATTGTCATAGTCGCCAAAAAGACAGGGACAGTAGTAAAAACTGACCGTAAGGTTTACTCGGTATCTCAGGACATTACGTCAAAAGCAACTTCGGCAAGCGAATTTCTAAACCATATCCCTTCTGTTGAGGTGGATATTGATGGAAACGTAAGTATGAGAGGCAACAACAACGTGACAATCCTGATAAACGGTAAACCATCTGCAATGATGGCAGGGAAGACACGCGCCGAGGCCCTCGGACAGTTATCAGCGTCCAATATCGAGCGAATAGAGGTCATAGACAATCCTTCTTCCGAATTCAAAGCCGAAGGCGGTGGAGGAATAATAAACATAATAATGAAAGCCGAAACTAAAAAGGGCGTAAACGGTTCGATAGTTGCGAATGTCGGAAGTGCCGGACGCTACAATGCCGGAGTGAACTTAAACTACGGTATCCGCAATATGAATTTTTACGGAGGATATACATTTAGACGCGACCGTTATGACCGCACTGTTGACGATTACCGCATATCCCCCGCAGATACTATCTCACAGACTACTTACGGATTGGGCCGCCCGGTTTCCCATACTTTCCGTCTTGGAATGACCACCAATATAACATCGACCGATATACTTAGTGTTTACGGGAATTATAACCGAAGAAATTTCAAGCGGGATGAATATGTTGACTCACGCACAAACGAAATCGGAGGAGTCGTTACGGATTCATATCACCGTGACCGTGATGCCGATGCCAAAGAAAATATGTGGGAAGGTAGCATTCAGTACTCTCATCGTTACGGCAACAGCAATGAGATTTCAATCGCTTACGTATATTCCTCTGAGTCGGAAGACGAATTAAACCGATACTCGACAATTCGGCAAAATGTTGAAACCAGGAACAATGAAACCGTTTGGGATGCAAACTATATCCATAACGCCAATCTACGATGGCAGCACACTTTGTCAGATAATATCAAATTGACTTCGGGATATGAGTTTGAGCATCTGAGGGCAGAGCAAAACTATCATGTTTCCGATTGGGACGGGACAGCCTTTATCCCTAATACCGATGAAAGTAATGACTTCACCCATCTTAGGACGCTGAACTCCATATATACCAACGCCGATATGACTTTTGGGTTGTGGCACGTCAATACCGGATTACGCGGGGAATACACTGACATAGACAATCAGTTGAAATCCATCTCTGAAAACCGGCGCAAGCATTATTTTGACTTATTCCCTTCGGTGAGGGTGTCACACAATATTGGGGACGACATGGAATTGTCCACACGTTACAGTATGCGTATCAATCGTCCCCAAGGGAGCGATATGAATCCATTTGCCGAAAGAATTAATCCTTTGAGTCTTGAGGCCGGTAATCCTGATTTGAAACCGGAGAAAATAAATATCGCCGATTTGGGTATACGTTGGCTTTCAAACGCCGGTTCTATTACAGCAAATCTTTTCTACCGGCATATATCCGACGGCATAACAGAGGTATCACGTTATATCGATAATGGCATACTTCTTACAACGAAAGAGAATCTCCGAACGTCCCACAATGCCGGTGTCGAACTCGTGTGGAATATGCGTGTTGCGAACTGGCTTAACATAAACCTGAACGGAACAGGATATTACAATAGCATAAATACCTCAAGACTTGGAATCACCGGAACTCGTGAGATGTTCACATGGAGCGGGCTTTTGAACGCCGATTTCACACCCATAAAACATGGTACAGTCCAGCTCAATGCCCGTTACCATTCAGCCTCACTTGTGCCGCAAGGAAAACGGGATGGCGATTTTCAACTTAATCTTGGATTGAAGTTTGATGTACCGTCAATAAATCTTGCTCTGTTCGCATCCATAACAGATTTGCTTGATACTTATAAACTATCATACACTCTTGATACTCCGGCTCTGAAACAGAAGGTGGAAAAACGTAGGAATCCGCGCATCATCTATGTTGGATTAAGTTGGAACTTCGGAGGGAGCAAAAAACAGCATCACAATGTAGAATACGATGAAGAAATGTGATATATCAATGAACGCGAAAAAAGTATTGAATCTGTTTCTGGGAATCATGTTGCCGGTAATGACATTAGCCTCCAATGAAAAAACCAATACTCAGGCAGATACGCTGAAATATGATGCGATTAAGAATCCATACCGCTTTCAGCCGACACAACTAATTATCCCTACGGTCTTGATTGGTGTGGGATTTGTAGGCCTTAAAAGTGACTGGCTGAAATATACTAACAACGAAACGAAGGATGAACTTCAGGAACATCCTCATTCAAAATTTGGACTTGATGATTTCTGCCAGTATGCACCATGGGCAGCAACTTACGGTCTTAGACTTTGTGGTGTAAGAGGGCTACATGATTATGTGGACCTGACAATTATTTCCGGAACTGCATTTCTTCTTACGGGACTTTCAGTCTATGGCGTGAAAACATTGACCAAAGTGGAACGTCCTGACGGAAGCACAAGAAATTCCTTTCCGTCGGGCCATACCGCAACAGCCTTTGCTGGAGCGGAAATACTTCGTCGTGAATACTGGAATGTTTCTCCCTGGATAGGCATTGGTGCTTACGCTATGGCTGCAGGAACAGGATTCCTCCGCATGTATAACAACCGACACTGGCTGACTGACGTCATAGCAGGAGCAGGTTTCGGTATTCTCAGCGCCAGGGCGGCTTACTGGTTATATCCTGTGATTACAAAGACATTTTTCAAAAAAAGGCACAATGCAAATGTTTTCCTATCTCCTTACATTTCAAAAGAGAGCAAGGGGCTTGCATTTCTAATGACATTCTAACAGCAAATCTATCCCTCCATCTATGACTTTAGATTCAGTCTTCAGGTTCGGCAATGGATTTTCGCAGAAAATCTATGAAACGTCGTTTTCCTGTTGAACCGTCGAGAAGCGCAGTGACACGCTCAGCCGCATAGGAGAAAATACCGTTCTGATCGGCAAGAGCAAGGGCGTCATTGACTAGTTGTGCACAGCCGTTGCGCATAGGCTCTTTTAACTGACGGACCTGTTCGACATTTATTATTTGCATGACGGCATATAATATAAGGTCTATCACCATCTCCTTTTCCACTCCGAATGATGCAAAATCTCGTATGGCAGCCTTGACTTTTGAAATACGCGCCGTCGAATGATAATATTTGCCTCGTTGAATTTCTTTTGAAAGTAATACGCTGTATTTCTCGAACAGTTCTGCGGGCTTTGGATCACAGTAAAAATCAAGATAAGGTCTGGCTGCACGACAGGCGGAATATAGTTCAGTAACGAACTCTATCATTTGCTCCCGGTCCATGCCTGCAAGTTCCTTCTTCAGTTGTGTCTTTGACATATCAGATTCTTAGAAAAACAAGGACAACCGAGTGTCAGGGTTTTATTGAAACCTGAACACAAGGTTGTCCTTAATTTAAATGTTTAATTATTTCTTAAGCCAGCGGTCGAACCAGCGGAAGAAAAGTCGCTGCCACATCACAGCATTCTGTGGTTTCAGAATCCAGTGGTTTTCGTCAGGGAAAAGCACCATTTCGGCTGGAATGCCGCGAAGTTTTGCGGCATTGAAAGCCTGCTGACCCTGTGATGAGAGGATACGGTAGTCAAAATCGCCATGCGAAATCATGATGGGAGTATCCCAGCGGTCGACAAAACGATGGGGAGAGTACTCGAAGGTACGTTGTGCGACCTTGTTGTCCTTGTCCCAGAATGCACCGCCCATATCCCAGTTGGCAAACCACATTTCTTCGGTCTCGAGATACTGGGCCTCCATGTTGAAGATACCGGCATGGGCGAGAAGTGCCGAGAAACGGTGATTATGGTTGCCGGCGAGCCAATATACCGAGAAACCGCCGTATGAGGCACCTGTAGCGCCAACACGCTTCGGATCTATCGAGGCATTGTTCTTCAGGGTCTCATCGACTGCAGCAAGATAATCCTTCATATTCTGCCCGGGATAGTCCTTCGAAATCTGAGCAAGCCATTCACTGCCGAAACCGGGAACGCCGCGACGGTTAGGTGCGATGACTACATAACCGTTTGCCGCCATGAGGGCGAGGTTCCAGCGGTATGACCAGAACTGGCTTACCGGCTGCTGGGGGCCGCCCTGACAGTAAAGCAGTGCGGGATATTCGGCAGTCGCGTCAGCCTTGTAGTTCTGTGGACGAACAAGCCAAGTCAGCATCTCCTTGCCATCGGTTGTAGGCACCTTGGTGGCCTCGACAGTAGGCATTGTCAGTTGGCTGAAGATTCCGCCGTTGATATCAGTGAGCGAGTTGGTTGTGCCGGCAAGTTTCTTGCCTTTGCCTTTGAGGGTGACCTTTACAATCTCATTTGGGCGGAGCATCGAATGGTTCATGACCACAAGATTCTTCGCATCGACAGGGCTGAGACCAGTATAATCGCACATACCCGAAGCCACCTCGGTAACCTTCTTAGTTGCGACCTCCATGTTGAAGACCGGAGCGGTGCCGAGATGGGGAGCGATGAACCAGATGTTCTTCGAATCATGGTTCCAGGCGAACTCGTCGATAGTGAAGTCCCAGTCGCTTGTGAGGTCAGTTTTCTCGCGGGTAGCCCAATCCATGACAAAGAGACGGTTCTTGTCCGACTCATATCCGTCGTTCTCCATCGACAGCCATGCCATGTAACGCCCGTCGGGAGAGAATGCCGGGTTTATGTCATAGCCCATCATGCCTTCAGTCAGGTTTTCTGTCTTGCCCGAGGCGATGTCATAAAGATAGAGGTCAGAGTTTGTGGACACAGCATATTCCACGCCGGTTTTCTTGCGCGAGACATAGACTATTCCTTTTCCATCCGGAGTCCAGGCGAGTTGCTCTACACCACCAAAGGGTCGCATGGGAGCCTCGTAAGGTTCGCCGTCCATGATATCTTTGGGAGTACCTGCAGTCTTGCCGTCAAAGTCGGCAACCCAGGGATGTGGAATTGCAGTCACCCACTCGTCCCAGTGTTTGTACATAAGGTCATCGATGACGCGTCCTGTTGCCTGAGGCAGGTCAGGATAGATATCCTTTGCCTCACGGACATACTTCACGGTCTTTACGAAGATTACCTTCGACTGGTCTGGTGAGAAAAGGAAGCCCTCGATACCTCCCTCAACCTGAGAGGCCTGTACACGGTCCGAGCCGTCAGCGTTCATAGTCCACATCTGTGTCTTGCCGTCGGCATCCGGATAAAGGAATGCGATACGGCGTCCGCCGTCAATCCAGACTGCCCCACCCTCGCTTTTGGGTGTGCGCGTCAAACGGGTAATCTCCCCGCCGTTGACACCGACGGTGTAGAGGTCGTTGTTCGACTTGTTCTGTTCAAGACTTTCATAGGAAATGCCGAAAAGCACGGTCTTGCCATCGGGAGATACAGCCGGGGCTGTAACACGGCCAAGGGCCTCGAGCGCATCGATGTCGAAGATACCTGTCTTCGACACGAAATCTGTGCGGTCGATGATGCTCTCGTCGGCTTCCGCTGCCTGAGCGCCTGTCGCGCCGAGAAGTGCGGTTGCACTCATGATCAAAGTTTTACAAATGTTCATATTCTATGCTTATATTGGTTGAATATTATCTTGGGAAAAGGCGTTGGGCAAGATCCGGGCGACGAATCCTCCTCAGCGAGGCCAGAATCTCCTGTCGGCGTGACGTGTCGTACCAGAAGAAATATTGCCTCTGGGCAAGTTTCTGGTCTCTGGTTGTAGCACAATAGACTTTCTGTCCTGTATACGGATGAACTCCCGAATAGTAAATCTCCGAGGCAACGGTCATCGGCGTAGGAGTGAAATCCTGAACCTGCTCAAGATGGTTCAGACCGATATCCTTGGTCGTCACGGCGAGTTCGGCCATGTCTACCTCGGTACATCCGGGGTGCGATGATATGAAATATGGAATCAGTTGCTGCCGCAAACCATATTCGCGGTTAACGCGGTCGAAGATTTTCTTGAATTCGCCATAAAGTTTGAATGACGGCTTGCGCATCACTTCGAGCACATGGTCGGATGTATGTTCCGGAGCGACTTTCAGGCGTCCGGAAACGTGTTTGGCAATCAGTTCCTCGTTATATTTTCGGTTTGCCTTATCAATCTCGGCATCGCCGTTATGGTGCATCGATAAGTCATAACGCACTCCGCTGCCGACAAATGATTTCTTCACCTTTGGATTCGCGTCAACCGAACGATATATGTCAAGCAACGCCGAGTGGTCATTGTTGAGATTGGGACAAGGCGAAGGATGCAGGCATGAAGGTCTGAGGCATTTATCGCATATGGATGTGTCACGTCCGCCAATCGCATACATATTTGCCGACGGGCCCCCGAGATCTGATATATAACCCTTGAAGTCATGCATGGCTACTACCTTGTCGACTTCACGAAGAATCGATTCCTTTGAGCGCGAGGCGACGAACTTTCCCTGATGGGCCGATATAGTGCAGAAGGCACAGCCTCCGAAACACCCCCGGTGGAGATTTATCGAATGGCGTATCATCTCATAAGCCGGTATTCGCTTGTTCTTATACCGCGGATGTGGCAGACGTGTGAACGGAAGATCGAAAGCGGCATCAATCTCACCCTGCTTCATTGCCGGAAACATCGGATTGATCTTCACAGCAAAGTCATCATAGCCCTGCCAGATAGTTGCGCCGCCCGAGCGTGAGTTCGACTGTTGCTCGACATGCTTGAAATTCGTGGATTGTGCCACCTTGTCTTTCTGACAGATGTCCCAGGAATTAAGTATGATGTTCTCTTTGTCCGGTTTTTCAGGCATCTCCGACAAAGGTCTGCGGACAACAGTCTGCTTAATATCAGTCATGTCGCCGACTTTTTCACCGGCAGAGAGACGTCCGGCGATCTCAAGGATAGTATGTTCGCCCATGCCGTAACTAATCATGTCAACCGGAGCGTCCACGATAATCGACGGACGCAGACTGTCCTGCCAGTAGTCATAATGAGACACACGGCGGAGAGAGGCCTCGATTCCGCCGGCAATGACAGGGACATCCGGATAAAGTTCCTTGAGAATCTTACTATATACGATTGTAGGATAATCGGGCCTATGGCCATGACGGCCACCGGGCGTATATGCGTCATCCGAACGAAGACGCCGGTTGGCAGTATAGTGATTCACCATCGAGTCCATAGCGCCGGCAGAGACTCCGAAGAAAAGTCTCGGACGTCCGAACTTCTTGAAATCGCGAAGATCATCCTGCCAGTTTGGCTGCGGAACTATGGCGACTCGATAACCCGCAGCCTCGAGAGTCCGTCCGATAGCGGCAGCCCCGAATGAAGGATGGTCTACATATGCGTCTCCGGAGAAAATCACTACGTCTACATAATCCCACCCGCGTTCCTTCATCTCTTTTACAGATGTAGGCAGCCAGCGCGTGACGTCTATTCGTCCGGGGCCGTATATCTCCTCAGGGTCCTGCGTAAGGTCGCGCGGTTGCTCGCCTTTTACAGGCTTGACACTTTCGCTGAACTTGCGGTTTTGCCTGAGGCGCTCATGCCTGAAGTTAGGGTTGTATGATGGCTTTTTATTCATTTTTCGCGGAGAGAATATACTGCAATGGAGTGTTTGTTGTCATTGTAGCGAAAGAATCATTTCTATGACTTCATCGACTCTATGCGCTGCTCGATTTTGATTATCTGGTCACGGATTGCGGCGGCCTCCATGAACTGCATGTCTTTTGCGGCGGCAAGCATCTGTCTGCGCAGAATCTCTGTCTGGTGTTGCAATTCGTCGGCACCCATATACTGCATGACAGGATCCGCAGCCACATCTACGCTTGGGCCGGTGTATTCTTCTGCGTACAGAACCTTACGCGGGCGTCTGGATGCACTCTGGCCTGAGACGCGTCCTGGTTTCTGTTCGGTAGTGCCTGATGTCCTGCGGCTCTGCCCGGGCTGCGGCACATCGTCTTCATCCTCATGGCCGATAATGGCCTGACGGGCCTTGACAATTGCCTTGGGTGTGATTCCGTGTTCCTGATTGTAGGCCATCTGTATGGCGCGCCGTCGCTCGGTTTCGTCTATGGTCTGCTGCATCGATTCGGTGATGTTGTCCGCGAACATTATCACACGCCCGTGCAGGTTACGCGCCGCACGGCCTACTGTCTGCGTGAGCGAGCGGTGTGAGCGCAGGAAACCCTCCTTGTCGGCATCAAGTATGGCGACAAGCGAGACCTCGGGCAGATCGAGACCCTCTCGTAGCAGGTTGACACCGATAAGCACATCGATCTCACCGGCACGCAGGTCATCAAGAATTTTAATGCGGTCCAGCGACTTTATGTCACTGTGAATATAGGCCGTCTTGATATCCATTTTGGCAAAATACTCGTTAAGTTCCTCTGCCATTCGCTTGGTAAGCGTCGTAACAAGCGTACGCTCGCCATTTTCAACCTGCACCTGTATTTCCTCAAGCAGCCGGTCTATCTGATTTGTTGTCGGCAGCACGGTGATTTCCGGATCGAGAAGACCGGTCGGTCTGATAACCTGCTCGACTATCACGCCCTCGCTGCGTGCTATCTCATAGTCGGCCGGCGTAGCCGAGACATATATTGTCTGATGTGTCAGGCGCTCAAACTCGTCGAATGTGAGGGGGCGGTTGTCCAGCGCGGCCTCGAGACGGAATCCATAGCGGACAAGGTTTTCCTTGCGCGAGCGGTCGCCGCCATACATGGCGCGTATCTGCGGCATCGTGACATGGCTCTCGTCAATTATGGTCAGAAAATCCTTCGGGAAGTAGTCAAGCAGACAGAAAGGTCTCATGCCGGGCTGACGTCCGTCGAAATATCGGCTGTAGTTCTCAATGCCTGAGCAATGGCCTACTTCTTTCATCATCTCGACATCGTAGGTCACTCGCTCATACAGACGGTTGGCCTCGAGCATCTTGGCCTCACGGTTAAAATGCTCAACCTGTTCGCCGAGGTCAAGTTGTATCTGTGCGATGGCCGACTGCTGTCGGGCCGGGGTGGTGACGAAAAGATTCGCGGGATAGATGTTCATCGAGTCATGCTGTCCCATGGTGGTTCCGTCATCGGGATGCAGCGCGACAATCTTCTCAATCTCGTCACCCCAGAACACCACACGTATGATTATGTCCTCGTAGGCGAGACGTATGTCCACGGTATCGCCCTTGACACGGAATTTGCCTCGTTCCAACGCGAGTTCGGTACGGCTGTAGAGGGCCGAGACAAGTTTGCGGAGAAACTGGTTGCGCGGAATCTTCATGCCACGCTCAATATATACTGCGCTCTGGTGGAAATCCTCGGGATTGCCCATGCCGTAAAGACAGGAAACGGAAGAAACCACTACGATGTCACGGCGACCGGAAAGCAATGCAGAGGTCGTCGCCAGACGCAGACGGTCAATCTCCTGATTTATCATCAGGTCCTTTTCGATGTATTTGTCTGTCGAAGGTATATATGCCTCCGGCTGATAATAGTCATAGTACGAGATGAAGTACTGCACCGAGTTTTCCGGAAAGAAAGTCTTCATCTCGCTGTAAAGTTGCGCAGCCAGAGTCTTGTTGTGTGAGAGTATCAGTGTCGGGCGCTTCACTTGCTGTATGACATTCGCCATCGTGAAGGTCTTGCCGGAGCCCGTAACGCCAAGCAGTGTCTGGGCAGGCAATCCTTCCTCCACCCCTTCGACAAGCTGGCGTATGGCCTCCGGCTGGTCGCCCGTAGGCTTATATTCAGAGTTGAGTCTAAAATCCATTATAAACGCTTGGAGTGTCTTTGACTTACAAAATTACCATTTTTCTCCGACACAGCCAAACGCCTCTATGCTAACGAATCCTAATTCGATGGAATTATAGCCTTAACGGTTTCCGGCCCTGTCATCCTTGTGCTTGCGGATATATTTGGCCCTGACGATATCATACGCTCGCCTTACCAGACCATAGATTTCCTGATCGGGCATATCACCGTTCAGGTTGATTTGAATCCAGTGACGTTCACTCAGGTTAACCGGTTTGTCTACCGATACATGATTAATCTTTATATCCTCGACTTCTTCAGGCGTCAACTTGACAGTCACTGACATAAAGTCATCCATATCCACAAGACAGAACATGTGGTCAAGTATATAGAACACAAGAATAGAATCATATCTCCTTGCGAATTTTCCGAATGGAGTCTTTTCGCTGACACCATCCATCGAAAGACAGTATTCCCTGAATTCTTCAATATTCATTCTTTAATTATTTATCTCTACGGCTCACATAGAAATTTTCCTCATTTAATTTCAGTTGTTGCTTTGCGTAACAGAATACATTCGGCCGGTAAGACGCCGTTCAGTCTGACAACAGTATCGCTCTGGACATCTATTGTCCTTATGTCGGGAATAATACGTCGTAGAGCGTCTTCAGTCGCCATGTTGTCACAGGCCATCTCTGTCATGGCTCCGTCTCCGAGCATTATGGAATCGCCCTTGATGTCATATGACCCGGATATAGAGTTACAGTTAGTAATGACAAAATATGTGCTGTCTTCAAAAACTATATACTGTCTTACACCCGGGGCAGACTCATCGGGACGCACATAATCAGTATCGCTGAATACAATGTTCTCTATATACCATTGTCCGCGGATATCAATATCCGAAACAGCCTCCTTTGAATTAGTTTCAGCAATATCAGCCTTTTTCTCCTCATTCTTGGAGCATCCGCCAGCAATTACAGCCATTGCCGCTACGGCGAGAATGATTGATTTCATATTAGTCTTCATTTTATTCATACTTTATTTTCATGCTTATGGTTTTATAATACAAAATTACGAAAAAAAAGATTATATAACCACAAACATCCGCCGGTCACATAACATATTATTAGCAACATATTATTAGCAATATTGTTGATTGGAATCATGAAAAACGCAGCCCCGACATGATGACGGGGCTGCGGGAATAATTATTGGGTATTATCGTTATCTATCAGATGCCAAGATCTTTCTTGATGGCTGCGATGGTGGCGTTGGCACGCTCACCGCAAGCATCGTAATCTTCGACAGACTTCATGTCCTCGCGGACCTCGAGATAGAATTTGATCTTAGGCTCGGTTCCCGAAGGACGGATGGATACTTTGTAGCCCTTCTCCGTGAAATACTGGAGCACATTGCTTGTCGCGGGGAAATCCAGAGGTTTTGTCTCTCCGGTCTCGACATTGGTCTCGAGCAGGGTCTGGTAATCCTTTATGGTGACTACTTTCGAACCACCGAGGGTCTTGGGCGGATTGTTGCGGAAATTAACCATCATGGCTGCAATTTCATCAGCGCCGGTCTTGCCCGGACGTACTACCGATATGCCTTCCTCATGCGAATATCCGTATTTCAGGTACATGTCCTTGATCATATCCATATAGGTCATGTTGCGGTCACGGGCCCAGGCTGCGATTTCAGCCATCAGGGATATTGCCGAGACCGAATCTTTGTCACGGCAGAAGTCTTCAGCCAGGAAGCCGTATGACTCTTCGCCACCGCCGAGATAGCGGTGGTCGCCCTCGAGTTCACGGATGACAGCGGCAATCCACTTGAAGCCGGTGTAGCAGTCATATAGTTTCACGCCCTGGGCTGCGGCTATGCGGGCGATGCCCTCGGTGGTGACAATAGTCTTGACAGCATATTCGTTGCCTTTGAGCAGACCGAGTTCACGGTTGCGCTGCATGATATAGTTCAGCAGAATCATTACAATCTGGTTGCCGTTGAGCATGACATAATTGCCCTTTTCGTCTCGGGCAACACAGCCTATGCGGTCGGCATCGGGATCGGAGGCGAAAATTACATCTGCGTCTGTCTCCTTGGCACGCTCGATTGCCATAGCCATTGCGGAAGGCACCTCGGGATTAGGCGAGACAACAGTCGGGAAATCGCCCGAGGGAACGTCCTGTTCGGGAACATGGATGATGTTGGTGAAACCGTAGTTCTTCAGCGATGCGGGAACAAGTTTCACGCCTGTACCGTGAATAGGAGTATAGACAATCTTAATGTCATGGTGACGTTTGATGACCTCGGGGTCGAGAGAAAGAGTCTTGACTGCAGTCAGGAAGTTGTTGTCAATCTCATCGTCAAGGATATGGAGAAGTTCGGGATTACCCTCGAACTTGATGTCTTTTACATCGGTAATCTTGTTGACGTGGTCGATGATGTTCTTGTCGTGCGGTGCAAGGACCTGAGCTCCGTCCTCCCAGTATGCCTTGTATCCGTTATATTCCTTCGGGTTGTGAGAGGCAGTGATATTGACACCGCTCTGGCAACTCAACTGACGGATTGCGAACGACAGTTCGGGTGTGGGCTGGAAACTCGGGAACATGAAAACACGGATACCGTTCGCGGTGAATATGTCGGCGACAGTCTTGGCAAATTTTTCGGAATTGTTGCGCACGTCGTGGCCTACTACCACCGAAATCATGGGATTGTCGGGGAATGCCTCGTGCAGATAGTTGGCTAATCCCTGGGTGGCTGCGCCTACGGTGTAGATGTTCATGCGGTTGGTACCTGCGCCCATGATGCCGCGCAGGCCGCCAGTTCCGAATTCGAGGTCTTTGTAGAATGATTCAATAAGTTCGGTCTTGTCCTCGGCGTCAAGCATACGTTGTACTTCGGCTTTGGTTTCGGCGTCATAGTCGCCGTTGATCCATGTCATGGCCTTGGCCGTAACTTGCGCCAAGAGTTCGTCATTTTTCATGATTTCTGTGTTTATAAGTTAAGTATAAGTAAATTTTCGTCTTGTATAGAGTATTACGTCAATTCGGATTCGAATGTTCTTGCGCTTGGCATAAAAAAAACTAATTCGTCACATCGATGCAACAAGCCAGAAAAGAGCAGAGACCGGGATGACAAAAAGCAGTGAATCTATGCGGTCGAGTATGCCGCCGTGACCCGGAATAAGTTTGCCTGAGTCCTTGACGCCTGCGGAGCGTTTGAGCAATGATTCGAAAAGGTCGCCGACAGTTGCCGTGGCGCTGACCAGAAGTCCGAAAACAGCCCATGCGAGAACATTTCCTCCTGTACAGAGGGCGAATATTATGGCCGCGACAAGGCATATGCCCATGCCGCCCCAGAATCCCTCCCATGACTTCTTGGGCGAAAGACGCTCGCAGAGTCTGGTCTTGCCGAATGAAGAACCGACAAGAAACGCACCGGTATCATTAAGCCATATCAGAACGAACATCATCAAAACGCCCAGTCTGTTCATCAGGGTTGAATCCGACATCATATTGAGGACAGTCATGGGTACTGCTATATACACTATGCCCAGTATCGACCGGCCGAGATTGCTCCATGGATCTTCGCTGGAGTCAAAAACCGCAAAGAAAAATCTTCCGATGAAATAGATCGCGAGAAGCACCAGCACTATCATATAGGCGGACAATGTCGCTCCCAGTGATTCCAGAGGAGTCTCCGCAAACAGCGACACGAACTGAGGCAACGGCAGCAATGCCCAGACAAGCACTGCCCCCATCAGGTCGAAAGCGCGAATCGCCGGAGAAATACATTCCTCTGACTTGTCCTCGCAAAGATGCTGGTACTCACAAGTTCCCGCCAGGGTAAACAGCAGGGACAGAAAATACATACACCAACTGCCGGCCAGGACAGCGGCAACAATTACAGCCACATATACTATGCCGGAAAGCGAGCGGGCTACTATATTCTTCATTATCGTAAAGAGTGTTTAAGCGGTTTTATGGTTATGACTGCATCAATGGTTTATGCCAGTTCATTCGCAAATTTATGAAAATTTGCGTGAACGCCCAACATAACCGCTCAATTTTTTAGTAAAAATTTCAACACAAAAACGAAAATCATACACCATAAGTTTAGGACCCGTATTATTTCACCATGATTTTTTGTGCAAGCGGACATGGCCCGATGACTTTGACCACATATATTCCCCGGTGTACATTTTCCGGACAGATTCTCCTTCCGGCCATGTCGCGTACCTCGAAATCAACGTCCTGTCCGGCGGCAGTAACCCTAATATTTCCCCCAGAGACACTTATTACAGGTTTGACATCAACAATACTTCCGGAAAATGACGCCGCACGGAGTATCTCCTCAAGGCCAGCCTCGGCATCTATCGCGCCGGCACCCCACCTCGGGTCGGCAAGGTCAGTAATTCCCTCGGTACGTATTGTGGCGAGCGCGATACGTCGCAGTTCCTCCGGTGTCAGCGACGGGTCGGCCTCAAGCCATGTGGCGAAGATTCCGGCAACTGCCGGCGATGACATCGATGTGCCGCACTCGCTGTACCATCTGTATGTTCTCCCATCCGTATCCGTCCATTCGCGGCAGACTTGCTCTCCGTCGGGATGCTCGTTATAGTATCTTTCGCTCATGGCCGACACTATCATATTGCCGGGCGCGCTGAACTCCGGCACGCTCTTGCCGTGGATATTTGTGTAATGACTGCTCCAGTCTGCTATTTCTCCTACATTGAATTCATACTGAATCTCACGACCGTCGGCAACAGGGACAGTATTGGCCGAATTGTATGCTCCGATTGAGAATACCCCCGGAGCATAACAGAAATTCGAGGCGCAGCCTTCAAGCCGCGGATAACGCGTGTCGATGATTCCTGATGTATGGAAAAACGCCTGGTAGCCGTCAGCGAAACTCTCCACAGTAACGCCTTCCTCTCCTCTCAGGCGCGCCACGACATAATACCGTGCCCATCCCCCCGCACACTTTGCCTCCGGTTTGAGACTGAAACTGACAGCCATATTGTAGCGGTCGTTCATGCGGTCAACACCTCCGAAAACATTCAGATAACTGTCCGGAAACAGATTCTCGAACTCAGGCGTATTGATACTGTCAAGCCTGTACGCGAAATCCCCGGTCATCCATGGCGTCTCGTAGACAAATTTCCTGTCTGTGAAATCATACACCGCAAACGAAATCTCAAAGGGACGGTTGTCCGCGCTCCAGATGTCGTTGATGCCGTGAACATCGAAGCCCTGCCAAGTATGTCCTTCGTAGAAAGCGCCAACAGGCTTCTGGTCCATGCCGAAAGTCTCCTTGAAATAGACATTGCTCTTACCGTAATTGCCGGCCGAGAAGCATATCGGTACCTCTTCAGTCAGAAGTGCGAGATACCGGCTGACAATATCCGTCCCGTCATGCGGTCCCGTGAAGCATCCGACCGAAAGATTCACTACACAGGGCTTTCCGCTCGCCTTGGAATATTCGATGATGTCCTCGATGCCACATAGAAGGGCCGCGTCATAAAGGTCGCTTGTCGTTGCCACAATTGTGGCCTCCGGCGCGTAACCGTAATAGGGATTGTTTTCAATTCCCCCCGCAAGAATATTGGCGACATGCGTGCCGTGTGTCTTGTAATCACGGTCTGCACCCGCTGCGCGTGCAGATTCCGGCGATTCATAAACCATGCGCTGTCCGTATTCCAGTCTGTAGTCAACCATAAGCGCCACCCTGTCGCCAAAGACAAAATGCGTCGGATCAAAACCTATGTCACAGAAACCCGTGACAACTCCCCTGCCCCTATAACCGGTCATTCCGTCTGCACGCGGATGCGAATGCACTGCCGCTATTTTCGAGAAATCGCGCGAACGGTTATTCTCCTTCTCCGACTGGGATGCAGTAGCGCCCAACAGCAGGCCTGAATTCTCCACCTCCTCAATCTTATCAAGCGGAATACAGATTATTGCGAAATTAGCGCGCGTCCGGAGTACACGACATCCAATATCCTCAAGCACACCGATACGCGAAATATCCTTCATCTCAACCACCGCCGGCAGAAAGTCCCCTTCCGGCTCCTCTAAGTCAGCCACCTTGTTGAACCTCATCGGCACCCCATCGAACTCCGAAGATACTATCTTAAATTCCGGCACCGCCATCCCTGCCGAATCCTCGGAAACAGATTTCCTGCCCTTAAGCACCTCAACAAGCGCCCTCGACCGCATATCAAACACCCCTGCAAAAGCCTCGGACACGCCGAAGCCCGTCACAATCATAGAGCAAACAAGACTTGTCAGCAAACCACTACAAAAACCAAACCGACTATCCATAACAGCAAACCAGATTAAAAATTCCTGAAAATCATGTCTATTTTTGACATAAAAACGCTCTCTTTAGTTTCAATTTGTAAATATACAAATAAAAATTCATACTCATTTCCCCATCGACAGGAATAATTAAATTTGAATTATGTTTCTTGTGTTTTTCGAAACATAATGATAAATAATGCCTTAAACTATGCGAACAAATCCAATCCGAAGAAAACACTACTTGTTCTGGCCATATATGATTTCTGATTCGGCCGCAATTCGGACGGATTCGCAGTCTGCTTCATAACAACTTATAGAATCCCGTTGGATTATAGAATCATATAATGCCTCGAGATATTCCTCGCGCCCTCCCACTTTCCTGATGTCACATTCCCAGACGCGGATTACTCGCCAGCCGAGCGATTTCAGTTCTTCTTCATTGCGGGCGTCGCGGGCCTTGTTGTTCCTGATCTTCTGTTCCCAGAACTCGATGTTTGATTTTGGCAGACGGAAATACCTGCACCCCTCATGTCCATGCCAGAAACATCCGTCTACAAATATGACTGTCTTGTATTTCCTGAGAACCATGTCTGGATTTCCAGGTATTTTTCTGACATGAACACGGAAACGCAGACCACGTGAGAAAAGATACTTCCTGACAATCAACTCAGGTTTCGTATCCTTCCCCTTGATAGCGGCCATGCATCTATGGCGTTGCTCCGGTGTCATGACATCTCCCATACTAAAATTAGCTTAACAGATACAAATGTATGAATTATTTCGAATTTTATAGTATTATAGCACATGAAATATTATGTGCGGGCAAAATAACGAAATCTCCGCAAGAATAGACCTTGCAAAAGGTATTTATTGCGAATTTTGACGTACTTTTGCAGGAAATAATTGCATTTTACATCATGTTGAAACTTCATAAAAATTTTTTTGCCTTAGTTCTCTCTCTGCTTTGTTTAAATTCCGGACTTGGAGTTGCATGTTCCAAGTCCGCAAATATAATCAATGAACAAGTTTTGCGTACACAACTTCTGGAAGACACCATATCCAGAATCGTATCAGCATATCCTGCAGAGATTGGCGTGGCTGTTATTATAGACAATACAGATACGGTAACTGTCAATAACGAGTGTATTTACCCTATGATGAGCGTATTCAAGGTCCATCAGGCATTGGCCATATGTAACGATTTTGACAATAATGGCCTCTCACTCGATTCAATTGTGAATATTCGGCGGGAAGAACTTAACCCCCACACCTGGAGCCCTATGATGAAGGACCATCCTGAGGCTGTAATTTCATTGCCGGTCAAGGAACTGTTACGCTATACCCTCATTCAGAGCGACAACAATGCCAGCAACTACATGTTCAATAATCTTGTCAGTATTGCTGAGACAGACCGTTTCATTGCCTCCATAATACCTCGCCAGAGTTTCCGGATACTTTATACCGAAGAGGAAATGTTCTCAGACCATGACAAAGCCTAATGACAATTGCACATCTCCTCTTGGAGCCGCCATACTTATGAACCGCCTTTTTACGGACTCTCTTGTCAATTATGACAAACAGGGATTCATCATGAAGACATTGGAGCAGTGCCTAACCGGCAAAGACAGGATTATAGCGCCTTTGATTGGTAAAGAAGGTGTTACTTTTGCCCACAAAACCGGTTCCGGCTTTATCAACAAGCACGGGGCCCTGGCGGCACATAATGATGTCGCCTATATTCGGCTGAGCGACAACACCACCTACACTTTGGCTGTATTTGTCAAAGACTTCAAGGGAAATGAAAACCAGGCCGCCAAGGCCATTTCCCGCATCTCTGAAACTGTATATTCCTTCCTTAAGCAAACTCCATGACTTCAACATTGCCTGACAATAGGGGTGCAACCATAGTTTTAACTTAAGTTTTGGAATTTAACACGGGTTTTAACTTTTAAACTATTGCCCGAAAAGGCAAAAAGCAGTAATTTTGCAATCAAATTCACCGGGAGGTGAAAACAAGATTGAAGCATATAAACCGACGATTCACTTTTTCTTGCCTGACAGCATTGATGATTCCGCGGAGACTTCTTCGAAATCGCAAAGTCAACAGAAAGCAATGACGATAATGCCGTCCGCACCAAAAGTATTTCTTCGTATACTATGCTGCAATTTAGGGTTAGTATAGATTGTTAGTATCTGACGCCACAGGTGTCACGATAAAAACGAAAAATGTGTTTTATGTTAGTTATGTATCCAAACTGCCTCGGCAGTGAGGAAAAATCCGGAAGTCCTCGTGAGAAGGCTTCCGGATTTTGCATTTTATCAATATAATTTCTCTACCCCATTCTATTCTTCAATTGTTTTCAGTTGGCGAGGGCGTCGGCGGCGCGTTTCAGGTGGTAGTCCACGCGGTCGTCTGCCCGGCGCGCGGCTTCAATCTTCGAGCGGTAGGAGGAGATGGCACGTTCGCCACGTTGCTGACAGTCGCGCGCACGTGAACGGTTGCCCTGCTTGATATAATATACCGCATCGCGACGTGCGGACTCGGCCTCACGGGCATAGTAATCGGCATCCCTGCGGCATGACGCCGCCTCGCGCTGATAATATTCGGCCTCGCGTGCCTCCCGCTCAGCCTCTTTCCGGTCAGGCGCGGCAAACGCGATATTGATGCCCGTTGCAAGTAAGACAACAACAAGCAAAGTCTTGAATGTTTTCACGGGAAAGATAACTGATATGTTCCGTAGACGCTTATATATGAAAATGTACGGGCGATTTACAATAAATTTACGCTCATACAAGGCCGGCTTCCTTTAGCAATGCCGCCATAGTCTCTGCATTGGCGCGTGCTTTTTCGCCGGCGACTTTAGCGAAATCAGCCTCTGAGGATGCATAGATGATGGCACGCGAGGAATTGACAATCAGCCCGCACTCGTCGTTGAAACCGTGACGTGCGACTTCGGCAAGATCTCCGCCCTGTGCGCCAACTCCGGGAACAAGCAGAAATGAGCGCGGTGCGACCTTACGAACTTCTTCAAGATATTCAGCCTGTGTAGCACCGACAACAAACATCAGATTGACGGGTTTGCCCCAGTGCTGGGCCCGTTTGAGCACACGCTGATAAAGGCAGATATCATTCTTGTCCTTCATCATCTGGAAGTCCTGGGCTCCCTTGTTGGATGTTAGAGCGAGAAGCACAGTCCACTTACCGTCATACTCAAGGAACGGCGACACCGAATCTTCGCCCATATAGGGAGCGACGGTCAGAGCATCGACGTCAAGCCAATCGAAGAAAGTGCGGGCGTAGAGTTTGGATGTATTTCCGATGTCACCACGCTTAGCGTCGGCGATGATGAACTGGTCGGGATAATTCTCACGGATGTACCTGACGGTCTTCTCGAGCGACTCCCAGCCTTTGGGCCCCATAGCCTCATAGAATGCGACATTGGGCTTATAGGCTATACAGTATGGCGCGGTAGCATCGATTATCTGTCTGTTGAACTCAAACACGGGATCATCGGCGGTCAGAACACATTGTGGAAGTTTCTTGATGTCGGTGTCAAGACCTACGCAAAGGAAAGATTTCTTGGCGCGTATGTTGTCAAAAAGTTCTGTTCTTTTCATTGGATTGATTTTATTTTGATTAGCGTATGTCGGATTTGTGCAGAAACGAGGATTACAGTTCGGAGGATTTCAGTTTCTCGGCGTTCTCGGCGATAGTCAGTTTGTCTATCACATCCTGAATATTGCCGTCAACGAAAGCCTGCAGGTTGTAAATTGTATAGTTTATCCGATGGTCAGTGATTCTTCCCTGAGGATAATTATAGGTACGAATCTTCGCGGACCGGTCGCCAGTCGAGACCATGGTCTTGCGGCGGGATGATATGTCATCGACATATTTCTGATGCTCACGGTCATAGATGAACGTGCGTAGACGCGCCAAGGCCCTCTCCTTGTTGTGAGGCTGGTCGCGGGTCTCGGTACACTCTATGAGAATTTCCTCGGTCTGACCGGTCTCTGGATTGCGCCAGGGATACCGGAGGCGAACACCTGACTCTACCTTATTTACGTTCTGGCCGCCGGCACCTCCCGAACGGAATGTATCCCACTTGATTTCACCTTCGTTGATTTCCACATCGAATGGCTGGGCCTCGGGAAGTACGGCTACAGTCGCGGCGGAGGTATGGACACGCCCCTGAGTCTCAGTGGCTGGAACACGCTGGACGCGATGGACGCCGCTCTCGTATTTCAAAACACCGTAGACACCATCGCCGTTGACCGATACGATGACTTCCTTGAAGCCGCCGACGGCCCCTTCGGTGAACGAGTTCACGGTGAAGGACCAACCTCGGCTCTCGCAGAACTTCTGATACATCTTGAAAAGGTCACCTGCGAAAATAGCAGCCTCATCACCTCCGGTTCCGGCACGAATCTCGAGAATGGCATTCTTAGAGTCCTCCGGGTCGGCTGGGATCAGCATTATTTTAATTTCCTCCTCAAGTTCAGTAAGAGCGCGATTTGAACGGTCGAGCTGCTCACGTGCGAGAGCGCGCATATCCGGGTCATCGTCGCCAAGAGAGGACCTGGCATCCTCTATGTCATCAAGCAGCGAACGGTAGCGCTCGGTAGCCTTAACCAGATTCGAGAGTTCCTTGTACTCCTTGGTCAGAGTGACGTAACGGCGCTGGTCAGATATCACCGAAGGATCAGTAATAAGAGTGGATACTTCAGCGAAACGGGCATCAATGCCATCAAGCCGTTCGAGCAAATTGTTGTCAGCCATTTCAGTCGATTATTTTTCGGTAGTACGGCCAAAGAATCCGCGGAAAGGCGGAGGTGTCGGTTTCGAACCGTTATCAGAAGAACCCGACTTTTCATCACTGGAATTATCGTTAGATGAAGTGTCCTCGTTATTTTCCTTATTTTCAGAATCAGATTCCCCGTCGTCCGTCTTATCAATTCCGGCTTTTGCCTCCTCGGCATGACGGGCTTCGTTGAGAGCCTTGATCTCGTCATTTCTCGACTGCCATGGCCGTGGTCCGAAAATGGCCTCGACATCAGCCGTGAAAATAACCTCCCGTCCGTAAAGTTCGTCGGCAAGTTTCTTCAGTCCATCGGAGTACTTGGCAAGGATATCCTTGGCGCGCTGATACTGCTCGTCGAGAATGCGGGAAACCTCCTCGTCGATTATACGGCCACGCTCCTCGCTGTAAGGTTTGGAGAATCCGTAGTTCTGACCTGACGAATCATAGTAACTGATGTTTGGAAGTCGCGAGCTCATGCCATAATAGACCACTAGCGAGTATGCAATCTTGGTCGCGCGCTCAAGGTCGTTCTGGGCGCCTGTGGTAATATGCCCTATGAACATATCCTCTGCGGCACGACCACCCATGAGCGAGCATATCTTGTCGAGAAGAGCCTGGGCGGGCACCAACTGGCGTTCCTCCGGCATGTACCAAGCCGCACCAAGGGCTTTGCCTCGTGGCACGATTGTGACTTTGACGAGCGGATCACCGTACTGCAGATGCCAGGAGACAGTGGCGTGGCCGGCCTCGTGGACAGCAATGCCGCGCTTCTCCTCGACTGTAGTAATCTTGTTTTTCTTCTCAAGGCCGCCGATGATACGGTCAATGGCCGCGTTGAAGTCGACAAGGTCGACAGACTTCTTATTGTTACGGGCGGCAATAAGGGCAGCCTCGTTACAAACGTTAGCGATATCGGCACCGGAGAAACCGGCCGTCTGCCGTGCCAGGAGTTCGATATCGAGATCATCGGCCTTCTTTATATTACGCAGATGAACCTTGAATATGGCAACACGGTCGTTGACATCGGGAAGATCAACGAAAATCTGTCGGTCGAAACGACCCGCACGCAAAAGGGCCTTGTCGAGTATGTCGACGCGGTTTGTGGCCGCCAGACAGATGACACCGGAATTCGAGCCGAAGCCGTCCATCTCGGTGAGCAACTGGTTGAGGGTATTCTCGCGCTCATCGTTCGAGCCCATGTTCGGGTTGCGGCCGCGGGCGCGTCCCACGGCATCAATCTCATCAATGAAGATTATGCACGGAGCCTTCTCCTTGGCCTGGCGGAAGAGATCGCGGACACGCGAGGCACCGACACCGACAAACATCTCGACAAAGTCAGAGCCAGACATCGAGAAGAACGGGACGTTAGCCTCGCCTGCGACAGCCTTTGCCAGAAGAGTCTTGCCGGTTCCGGGAGGACCGACAAGCAAAGCGCCCTTTGGAATCTTGCCGCCAAGGTCGGTGTAACGCGATGGATTCTTAAGGAACTCGACAATCTCCTCGACCTCAGTCTTTGCCTCAGAAAGTCCCGCGACATCCTTGAAGGTAACCTTGTTGGCATTATTCTTGTCGAACATCTGGGCTTTGGACTTGCCGACATTGAAGACTGAATTACCTCCCGCTCCGCCTCCGGACATACGCTTCATGATGAAGACCCAAAGGACAACCAGAAGTATGATGGGACCGAAACTCCACAAAATATTCATCAGGCCCGAAGAGTGCTCGTAGGTGACCTCACCGTTGAAAGCGCCTGATGCGCGCCAGGCGTCAACCTTCTGGTCCAGACGGTCGGCCGAACCGATTTCTGTGCTGACCTGAGCCTCGATGCCCTCACCCTTCTTGAACTCTGCCTGGGTAAATTCCTTGGCAGCGGCCGAGTCGGTGAGGACAGCGACAGCAGTCTTCTTGTCCGAATTGATAAGAATCTTCGAAGCGCCACCACCTGCAACGACCTCCTCGAACTTCGAGAAAGGTACCTCTTTGGTAGCGGCGTTATTGTTGTCGAGATAGAAAATACTAACAAGAAAGAGTATGACGATGGCATACATCCAGTAGAGGCTGAACCCGAAACGGTTTTTCTTAGGGGCGCCGGGGCCTCCGAGATTTGGTTTTATGTTCGGTGGAAGAGGCATGTGCAGTATAAGTCGCAGCTGTTGCCGCGCATTGGTATTAAAATAATAATTCTATATTAAATCACAAAAACATGTCAGTCGAGATCGGGGACATCGCTGATTCGGGCATCGGCCCAAAGTTCCTCAAGACGGTAGCGCTCGCGGGCTTCGGGAACAAAAATATGGACCAGAGTCGAACCGTAGTCAATGACTATCCATTCGGAAGCGCCATAACCGTCATAGTTGTATGGTTTGATGCGCCGGGTCTCGAGAAGTTTCTCGCGCACGCTGTCGGCGATAGCCGCAACGTTCATCGAAGACGAACCTTCGGCAATTATGAATTCGGGGACCGGAGCCGCTTCGATATGTGTCATATCTACTATGGTTATCTTCTTGCCCTTGCAGTCCTGAATGGCATCGATAATATCAGATTTTATATCTTTCGTTTCTTTCATTAAAGTTATGATGAATTGTAATAAATATCCACATGCCACACATATCGGGAACAATTTCCAGACGGTTCTGACAGCGGTGTCTGTTACATATAGAGGACAAAGTTAATAAATTTTTTTCGGAGAGTCAAAGTTTCATAAATGTTAACACACGAGATGTCCAAAAAGATTTATGCGACGAGGCATGTATTTGGTTTGCGCGTTTTTTTGTAACTTTGGCATCACTTTTGCCGAAAGAATATCAGCAAACAATAAAGAAGACTCACATTGGACATGAACAACGATAAAGAACACAGCGAGGTTGTGCGCATTGGCCGCATAGACATAGACGCGACTACCGTAGGCAAGCCAGCAGACACGAACGCCCTGCCCATACTGCCCACACGCAATCTTGTGCTATTCCCAGGAGTGACAATTCCCATAAGCATCGGCCGAGAGATGTCGCTTGAGGTCGCCCGTCAGGCCGAAGCCAGCCATATGCCTATCGGCATCATCTGTCAGACTGACGCTTCGGTCGAGCGCCCTGCCCTGAGCGATTTATTCACTACCGGCGTGGTCGCAGATGTGCTCAAGGTTTTCGAACTGCCCGACGGCGAGCATACCGCCATAGTCAAAGGCCGAGAGAAATTCACAGTCGCAGGCGAGTCCGAAGTGAGTCATCCCGGCGGGATGATTGTCGCCCGGATACGTCACGCCCGCGAGACGGAACCCCGGAAGAATCTCGACGAGTTCAACGCCGTTGTCGACAGCGTGCGCAATGTGGCCACGCGCCTTATCGGCAAGACCGTTGAGGGAGGCATGAAACAGGCGAACATGATGCTCGGGTTCGACTCGTCGGTTCCAGCCAAAATAGTGATCAACACCATAGCCACACAGATACCCGCCAACCCTGAAGAGAAGATGGAACTTCTCACCACCTCGAGCCTAAAGAAACGTGCCGAGAGTCTGCTGCGCCTTCTGCTGCGCGACGAGCAGAAGGCCGACCTGACCCACCAGGTGATGGACCGCGCCCGCGAGAACATGGAGCAGAACCAGCGCAGGGCATATCTTCAGGAACAGATGGACGCCATACGTACTGAACTTTTCGGCGACTCTGCAGACGAAATCGATCAACTGGTGATGCGCGGTGCCGAGATAAAATTCCCGGAAGACGTAGCCAAAGTATTCGACAAGGAAATCGAGAAACTGCGCCATTTCAATCCGCAGTCACCCGACTATTCGACTTTATATACATATATCGACACCCTGCTGTCACTGCCCTGGGGCAAGTACAGCGAACTGAACACGGACTTCGCGGCCGCCACCAAGATTCTCGAGGAAGAGCACTACGGCCTTGAGAAAGTCAAGGAACGCATACTCGAGCAGATGGCCATGCTCATGGACAATCCCGACAATATGGCGACCATAATATGTCTCGCTGGCCCTCCCGGCGTCGGAAAGACATCGCTAGGCAAGTCAGTGGCTCATGCGCTCGGACGCGAGTACTGCCGTGTATCCCTTGGCGGACTGAGCGACGAAGCCGAGATACGCGGACACCGGCGCACGTATATCGGCGCTATGCCCGGACGAATCATCGACGCCGTAAAACGTGCCGGAACCTCCAATCCGGTTATCCTGCTCGACGAACTTGACAAGATAGGCGCGGACTTCAAGGGAGACCCAGCGGCCGCGCTTCTCGAGGTACTTGATCCGGCCCAGAACTGCAAGTTCCATGACAATTATGTCGACGTAGACTTCGACCTCTCGAAAGTCCTGTTTATAGCGACAGCCAACACACTTTCAACCGTATCACGTCCCCTACTCGACCGTATCGAGGTAATTGACATCTCCGGCTATCTCGTAGAAGAAAAAATAGAGATCGCACGCCGACACCTGCTGCCACGCCTCAAATCTACAGTTCCCTCAGCCCAAGACCTCGAGGTCAGCGATGACGCCATACGAGCAATAATCGAAGACTACACTTCGGAAAGCGGTGTGCGCCAACTCGAGAAACGCCTTGCCACAATCGTGCGCAAGCGTGTTCTCGCCGCAAAATCGCAGAAGGATTTTCCTCTGCCTGTCGGTCCGGAGAACCTCAAGGATCTGCTCGGCATCAAGCCCTACATACGCGAACGCTATGAGGGTAACGACTATCCCGGCGTTGTCACAGGTCTGGCATGGACAGAAGTCGGAGGCGAGATACTGCTTGTCGAGACATCGATATCGAAAGGCAAAGGCGAACATCTTGCACTGACCGGTAACCTAGGCAATGTCATGAAAGAATCCGCCCAGATAGCATTACAATGGGTCCGGGCCCATGCCTCAGAATATGGCATAGACACAAAGGTTTTCGAAGAAAACGACATACACATCCATTTCCCCGAAGGAGCCATTCCGAAAGACGGTCCATCGGCGGGCATAACCATGGTCACGTCGATAGTCTCCGCACTGACAGGACGGAAAGTACGGGAACGCATCGCCATGACGGGCGAGACCACGCTACGCGGCAAGGTTCTTCCTGTAGGCGGCATCAAAGAGAAGATACTCGCAGCCAAACGCGCCGGAATCACCGACATCATCATCAGCGAGGACAACCGCAAGGATATCGAGGACATCCCCTCGAAATATGTCACGGGAGTAAACTTCCATTATGTCCGCGATCTGCGCGATGTGCTTTCACAGGCGCTTCTTCCGGCTTAAGTTCCTTTAGTTTAATTCATAGTTTTGAAATTCGAAATATAGTTTTTAATCCTTGTTCCTGATTGATTTTTAAGTTATTAAATTGTGGAAGAGATCTCTCATCTGCAATGAAGCAGAATGTAGGGTAAGCGGGAACAATACGGCCCTTAGGATCCGATTCGAGCCGAACAATTTGACATATTATATATTATTGGTCTAAGGCTCAAGTCCATCAGACCGCGCGAGTTGGATATAACCAAATCCGGCGTAAAGGAATGTGCGTTTCATAAGAAATAAAAGTCAGAACAAGGATTAAAAACTATATTAAGAATAAGGGGAATAAAAAAGTTAGACAATAAAGGTTTACTACACACAACTACCAACAAACCGTCACCAAAAAGCCCTGTGCCTTTCCAGTGCCACAAAGGTAATACATTAAAACGCCAAAAGCAATAGTTATTATTAAATTTAACTAAATTTAATAATACGCCAAAATAAATTGGTAAAATTTACATACTGCAACTATTGTATTCGTTGGGATTTTAGATGCCTATATATTTGACTCCATGGTCATTACTCAAAACATGGAAGATTTAAAACGGTTCATCGGCAATCACACTACGGGCAGACAAAATGGCAAGCACAACAAATACCATAAATTCCATTATGTCGTTAAAATTCAATTTCCGCCTTTGATTCTTGTCATTACTGAATCGGTTAATTATCATAAAAGTCAATCCCAGTACACTGAGAACTAAAACTATATACTTTGTCATATTGATATGGTCATTTAAGATAGATTAATCAGGGGCAAAATTACAAAAAATATACACCACAAAAACTATTTTTTATAATTGAAGTCTCCTACAGTTTCGAAAGATTTTAATAAGAAGTGTAACGACCTTTCTCCTATCTACTCATAGGCAGACCAAAGGTCGAGGTTGCAGCAAGTCCCTGTTGAAAGTATCCGTGCTTAATGGAACTTTCAAGCCAGAAATGTCTGCTACAATTGAGTAAATCGCAAAAAGAAAGTTTCTGACCTGCGTTCGGGATTAAGGACATATAATACAAAAAGCGATAGCCATACGGAGAGTACGGTTATCGCTTTGGGGGTACTTATTAGCACGGTTGGAACGCGGTGGGCGCCGGAGGTGGAGAGGTGGAGATGGGTTATTTTTTGTCGATGTCCTTGAGGAGGGATTCGACGGCGGCCTCGAGTTGAAGGTCACGGCCGAGGACTACGGTCTCGGGAGTGTTGGCGACCTTGATGTCAGGCTCGAGCTGGGAGTTCTCGAGGAAGGTGCCTTCGGCTGTGCGGTAGCCGATAACGGGGATACCGTAAACCATCGTTGGGTCCTGCATGGTTACCCAGTTGACCGAGGTCATAGTTCCGGGGACGGGCATGCCGACAAGTTTGCCTATGCCCTGATGCTTATATACCCAGGGGGTGCCATGGGCATTGGAATAGTCTGCCTCGCACATTACCATCACGGAAGGTTTGTTCCAGCGGCGCGAGGGCATGTCGCAGGTCTCGACGCCACGGATTTCCTGAGTGAGGTATTTCTTGCCGGTGAGGAACACCTCGACATCCTCATGAAGACGACCGCCGCCGTTCCAACGAATGTCGACCACAAGACCCTCGCGGTCGTTGTACTTGCCGAGAGCATCAGCGTAGATCTTGCGGAACGAGTCATCATCCATTGAGGAAATGTGGACATATCCCAGACGGCCATGGGAAACAGAGTCGACGTAAGCGGCACGGCCCTTGACCCAACGGTCGTACATCATGGCCGCATGACGACCGGAAGAGATGGGAACAACAACTTCCTCGACCTTCTCGCCCGAAGGAGAGGTAAAGGCTACAAGCGTCTTCTTGCCGCTGAGGTCGGTAAGTAGTGTAGTATAGTCAGCATCGGAAGTAACATTTCTGCCATTGATAGCGGTAATGACCGAGCCGGGAGTCATCTTCGAGGAAGCCTTTCCGAAGGGGCCTTTGGGGAGAACCTCGGCGACCTTTGCGCCATTGCCGGTATAGGCCATGTCGTAAAGAAGACCGAGTGAAGCAGTGCGATCGGCCTGAGATGAACCGAATGAGGAATAACGTCCGCCAGTGTGGCTGACATTTAGTTCGCCAAGGAGTTCGGAAAGCATCTCGGCATAGTCGTAGTTGTTATTGATGTGGGGAAGGAAGCGGCGGTATGATTTTGTCATGGCATCCCAGTCAACACCGTGCATATCCTTCACATAGAAGCGCTCGCGCTCCTCGCGGACCATCTTGTCATACATGGCCTCGCGCTCGGCAGCATGGTCAATCGTGCGTGTACCACTGTAGGTGATGGGGGTAATCTTGTCGGTCTTGGGCGAAAGTTTGCTAAGAGAAGAACCTAACAGGAATAGGTTGTCCCCCTTCTTGTCGGAAGCGAAGGCACGTGCGCCCGAAACTTTCTGTACCATGCGGTGCTCGTCCTTGCGAAGATCGATTTTCCAGAGCTGGCGACCGTTTGGAGCGGTAGTTATATAATAGAGGTTGTCGCCTGAGATGATGGCGTCAGACATATCGGAAGACATAGGGGTAAGTCGGACAAGACGGTCCTCTATGCCATCGAGTTCGACCTTTATGTCCTTGGAATCATCCTTTTCGGCCTCGTCCTTCTTGTCCTTTTTATCATCATCCTTCTTTTCGTCTTTCTTTGCTTTCTTCTCAAGTTCCTTCTGTAAGGCAAAATCTTCCTCGCTAAGACGGAATTTATCGTAAGCCTCCTGATTAAGGAACATAAGCATGGCGTCGTACATAGAGCCCCATGAAGCATGGTTACGCATACCGAAGCGTTCGGAGAGGAAGAGTATAGCGTTGCCGTCCAGAACGAAACGGGGCGACTCGTCGAAGTAACCGCTGTTGGTCAGATTGGTCATGTTGCCAGACTCAACGTTCAGGAGCATTACATCAGAGTACGGCTCATGCCTGCGGTCGACGCCTTCGAGAACAATCCATCTGGAATCAGGGCTCCATATGAAACTGAATGGACCGGAACGCTGGGGATTCGTATGCCCGTCGGTAAGGACACGCACGTTACTGCTCTTGAGATCCATCACGGCGAGTCTGTTGCGGTCGAGGATGAAAGCCATCTTCTTGCCGTCGGGAGAAATATCGGGGGCATAACGCTCATGCCCGTCAGGCTTGAACATCGGAGTCTCGGTGAAAGATGTGGCGTTCTCGAAATTAAGTTCCTCGTCGGGACGTGCGAGTTCTGCCTTATAAATATTGTAGATTCCATCGCGCTCCGAGGTATAATAAAGACACTTACCATCGGGACTCCATGCTACCATACCCTCGGTCTCGGGAGTATCGGTGACCTGTCTGGTCGTCTTGTACTCGACCGAGGTTACAAAGACGTCGCCACGCGAAACAAATGCCATGCTTTTGCCGTCGGGGGAAGGTGCGGCAGAAGAAAGACCAGAGACAGAAGTCTTCTCGACCGGCTCGGTATAGTCTGCGACAATGTCGACAGCGACTTTTGCGGGTTTGCTACCCGGAGTCATGGTATAGATCTCACCGTCGTAGCCGAATGCGAGCGTGCCGTTGTCCGAACGCGAGAGGAAACGAACGGGATGAGTCTTGAAAGAGGTTATCTGCCTAGCGTCCGAAGGATTCGTCAGAGACGCCTCGTAAACGTTTATAGACTTGCCGGGAAGACGCTCACTGAGGAAATAGAACCTGTCTCCGGCAAATACAGGGTTGCGGTCCTCGCCCGGACGGTCAGTCAGGTTACGATGCTTTTTAGTTTTCGCATCATACAGCCATATATCACGTGTCACCGAAGAAGTGTGATGCTTGCGCCATTCGTCCTCGAAGCCTTTCAGGTCCTGATAGAGGAACGAGCCGTCCTTGCCGGTATAACTGATCATCTGGGCCGGAGTGGCAAGAATCTGCCGTGGAGCACCACCACCGGCAGGCACTTCATAAACCTGGGTCATACGTCCCGTGGGGAAAATCGCAGACGAAACGGGAGCCTGGATCGCAGCGGAATAAACCACTTTCTTACCGTCGGGAGTAAACGCCTGAGGAATCTCGGAAGCCGAGTTCGCGGTGAGCCTAAGCGGTGTCCCGCCGGCCGCGTCGACAACGAAAACATCAAAGTTGCCGTGGCGGTCAGAAGCAAATGCAATCTGCCTGCTGTCAGGACTCCAGACAGGAGTCGATTCGTAATTGTCGGTTGCCGTGAGGCGGCTTGCCTTGCCGCCTTCGGAAGGCACGGTCCATATATCGCCCTTGTAAGTGAAGGCAATTGTCCTGCCGTCGGGTGAAATCCGGACGTCACGCATCCAAAGAGGGGTCGCCGCAGTCGCGGCCAAAGGTGCCGCGGCAAGCGCGAAGACTAAAAACTTATATTTTTTCATTTGCGAAAAAGTGAAAAATGAGAGGTTTGTATAGTTATGCAACAAAGGTACGCAATAAATTTTGAAAATATTGGCCGGATTTGTTATATTTGCAAAACAAAAGCGCCCTGTTGCGGGCCTTTTATGCTTTTTTTGCAAACAACCAAGCAAGCCTCAATGCCGATGACCCAACCGAAACGTCCGCTTTTCTCAATCATCACCGTGACGTATAACGCCGCCGACACCATCGAGCCGACAATGCGTTCCGTAGCCTCACAGACATGCACCTCGTACGAACACATAATCATGGACGGGGTCTCGAAGGACGACACCCTGAAAATTGCCAAAGACCTGTCAACCGGGCGCACACGCATATTCTCCTCCAAGGACCGCGGTCTTTACGACGCCATGAACAAGGCAATCGGAGAAGCCAGAGGCGAATACCTGATATTCCTCAACGCCGGCGACTCGTTCCATGCCAGCGGCACACTCGACATACTCGCCCGGGCTGCATTCGACCACGATTTTCCGGGAGTGATATACGGACAGACCGAACTCGTGGACGCACAACGCAACTATGTTGGCGAACGACATCTTACCGCTCCCGAAAAACTGACGCTCGACTCATTCAAACAGGGGATGCTCGTGTGTCACCAGGCATTCACGGTGCTCAGACGAATAGCCCCGCTTTACGACCTGCGATGGCGCTTTTCGGCCGACTACGAGTGGTGCATACGGTGCCTGCAACATTCCCGCCAGAACATATATGTCGGCTGTACAACTATAGACTATCTCAGCGAAGGCATGACAACACGCAACCGCCGGGCGTCGCTCAAGGAGCGTTTCAAGATAATGGCCCACTATTACGGCCTGCTACCCACCCTTTTCCGTCATGCAGGCTTCTTCGCGAGAGACCTCAAACGTAAACTAAAGAAATAATGTACATACTAAACACAACATTTGCTGTACACAAGTCCGTGAGAAGTGAATTTCTGACATGGATCCGCAAAACATATATCCCGTCAGCCGAATCAACCGGTTTCCTCACAAAGCCGCAACTGACACGAGTAATCGGCTCCGAAGACCCTGATTCATCTAGTTACGCACTCCAGTTCTCGTCGCCTAAACTTCGCGAGGCAGTACGCTGGCACGACGAGACAGCGGTTCTTCTGCGCGACGACATGGCGGTACGATTCGGAAAGAAAGTTCTATTTTTCACTACATATCTTGAGGTAATCGAATAAGAGCATGACTATAAACAAGTCCGTCGACAGCCATACCAATCCTGACACAGTTCCGGTGCGCGAATGGGACAAGGTCATCATCGGCATTGACCCCGGCACCAACGTTATGGGCTACGGCATACTCGGCGTCAAAGGGAAAAATCCACGGCTGATAGCGCTCGGAGTCATACGACTGTCAAAATTCGAGGACCATTACATGCGGCTACACCGAATCTACGAGCGAGTCCTCGGCCTGGTCGAGCAATATCTGCCGGACGAGATGTCAATCGAAGCCCCGTTCTTCGGCAAAAACGTCCAGTCCATGCTCAAACTCGGCCGCGCCCAGGGTGTAGCCATGGCCGCGGCACTGTCACGTCAGGTCCCCATAACCGAATACGAGCCACGAAAAATCAAGCAGGCCATTACGGGGAACGGCGCATCTTCCAAAGACCAGGTCAAGGAGATGCTTCGCCGGATACTCGCAATCGACCAGTCGGCCCTTGACCTCGAACTCGACGCCACCGATGCACTTGCCGCAGCACTGTGTCACTTCTATGAATCGACGCGTCCCATAAAGATTTCCGGCTCGTCGTCATGGAAGGATTTCATTGCCAGGCATCCCGAGAGAGTCAGGCAATAAGCAATAAAAATCCCGCGCCGGAAACGTTACGGCGCGGGATAAGTTTTTATCAGAACAGCAGCGCGACACGATAGACAATCAACGCCGCAATCCATGCCACAGCAGTGTTGTACACGATGGAGAACAATCCATAACGCCAGGAGCCTGTCTCACGGATAATAGCGACAATCGTTGCCATGCATGGGCAGTAAAGCAGTATGAAAACCATGAATGCAAAAGCCGAAGCGTAATCCCATTCCGGCAGACCTGTCACAGGATCCCTGGCCTGAACCATACGCTCGCCAAGTGAAGCCTCGCTGGCTGCCTCATCGCCTGTATAAAGCACACCAAGAGTCGAGACAACAATCTCTTTTGCAGGAACACCCGCAAGAGCGGCAACGGTTGCACGCCAATGGAATCCAAGCGGCTCCATAATCGGATTTATAGCCTTACCGGCCATTTCGAGGAATGAATCATGCTGAGGATCGATTCCGGCAGCCTGCGACGCATCTGCCACAGATGTGTCGGTCATGGCATCGCTTTCGGCCACGCCTACATTGCCCGGAACATTACCCTCCGTCTGCCCGGCGTGCAAAGTATCGACAACAGGTGCTTCAGCCGGCCTTTCATGACGTGGGAAATAGTTCAACGCCCATACTATGACAGAAGCGAAAAGGATTATACCGCCCATCTTCTTGAGATACTGTACCCCCTTGGCCCAGGTGTGTCGCAAAGATGTCCGGACCGAAGGAATCCTGTAAGGCGGAAGTTCCATGACAAACGGAGTCTCGTCCTTCTTGAAATAGAACTTACGCAACAATTTGGCCGTAACGAAGGCCACGGCAATCCCAAGACAGTAAAGCCCCATAAATACCAGAGCGCCATGCTCCGGGAAGAAAGTACCTATAAGAAGCACATAGACGGGCAGTCGTGCCGAACACGACATAAAGGGATTGATCAATATGGTAATCAGGCGAGATGAACGCGACTCGATCGAACGCGAGGCAAGGATAGCGGGGACATTGCATCCGAAGCCCATCACCAACGGGATAAACGACTTGCCATGAATGCCAAGACGGTGCATCACCTTGTCCATAATAAAAGCAGCCCGGGCCATGTATCCGGAATCCTCCATAAAGGAAATACAGTAGTACAGAATCAGTATATTCGGCAAAAAAACGATCACTCCGCCGACTCCGCCGATTATACCATCCGCAACAAGGTCCTTGACCGGACCTTCGGGCATTATGCGGTGACAAAGTTCCGAAAGCCATGAGACACCAGACTCAATCCACTCCATCGGGTACGAGCCCAAGGCAAACGTGAGCCAGAACACAAATAACATCACGGCGAAGAACAACGGAAAGCCGAAAAGTTTGTTTGTGACAAAAGAGTCGATTATTCCGGTAGTGTCATTGGCGGCCTTCACATGGCCCGTAAGGGTCTCGGAAAGCGCACCAGCGATAAAGCCGTATTTCTCGCCAGCGATCATCGAGCCAATATCCTCTCCGACATCGTGCTCAAGCTTCACGACAAGACGGTCACGCATTTCAATGACCTCATGACCATGGGACGTAGAGGCAACAATATCCTCAGTCTCCTTATCTTCCTCAAGCAACTTGATGGCTATGTAACGCGGAGAGAAGTGGTATCCGGTCTCGCCATACTCCTTCAATGCGTTCTTAATCTGCTGGACGGCATTCTCGAGTTCGGCAGTAAACCGGACATGAACATGGCGCGAGGCCTCGTGCCTGTCCTCGTAAACGGCAACCAGCGTGTCAAGTAATTCATTGAGTCCGGTGCCATCCTTTGATACAGTCGGTACAATGGGGACGCCAATCATCTCGCCAAGAGTCTTGTAGTCCAGATGTGCATTAGACTCCTCCAGTTCGTCGTACATGTTAAGAGCGATAACCGTTGGTCGCCCCATGTCAATGAGTTCGGTAGTCAGATAAAGATTTCGCTCGAGATTGGACGAATCTACTACGTTAAGAATGATGTCAGGGGTCTGGTCGCGGAGAAATTTTCTAACGAAACGCTCTTCCGGAGAATATGCGGCAAGAGAATATGTACCCGGCAGGTCAGTGACGTTGATGGTGTACTGATGATGCCTCAGCGTTCCGGACTTGGCATCAACAGTCACTCCGCTATAATTGCCGACGTGCTCATGACTGCCACAAAGACGATTGAAAAGTGAAGTCTTTCCACAATTGGGATTACCGACCAGAGCAATATTAATTACGGTAGACGGCCACGGACGATTCTTTACCTGTACCTCTGACGGATCACCAAGTCCTGTATCCGGCTTTCGGGCAAGTACAGGAACTCCCTGACTCTCCTCGTCAGAAGGTACCACCTCAATCATAGCAGCCTCTGCGCGACGCAACGAGACCTCATAGCCCATTATTGAATATTTGACAGGGTCTTTAAGCGGGGCGGCAAGCACCACCTCAACACGACGTCCCTTGACGAAGCCCATCTCAATCACGCGCTTGCGAAACGCTCCATGTCCAAGAATCTTGACAACGACTCCGGATTGGCCGGTCTTCAAATCACTAAGTCTCATTTCTCTTTCTCAGCATCAAAATTAGCAAACACAGCGGTTAATCAACCCTTGAAAATCAGTTTACCGTAAAAAATAAACTCCTGTAAATTTTGCGAGCCGTCTAAACCACCTGCATTACGAAAGTGGTGCAAATTTCGTAAATATTATTCAAAGAAGCATCATTATTTACAATCATTCTAAACAAGAAAACCTAATTTAGAATCACCTGTCTCCTAAGCAGGCGAACCCCTCTTGCTGACATTACAAAAACAAGTGAAGCAGTGACGACCGGGATATCGTTACCACTTCACATTAATTACACCTATGCGTATAGACTAAGGAGAGTATCAGAAGTGTACAGAGAAACCGAACATGAGATTCTCAGAATTAAGATTCAAGCCCCAGTTCTCAGGAGTGCCATTACGTTTGGCGGCGTTGTTGCCACTCTGATATCCAAGGAAACCCACATGGGCGACAAGACTGAAGCGGTCATTCAGACTGACAAGTACACCGGGACGGAAACCTATGCCATACTGAATCGCCGTAGAACCGTCAGCGCGTCCTGCACCGAAATCAACGCCAAAATCTACAAAAAGTTTGACAATGCTAACCTGAAGATAGGAATAACGTGCATATGGCTCAAGACGGAAAACAGTCATCTTCTCGTCACCGGTCTTGCGGTACTGGACGCCGACATGTGTGCCTACACCGAAACGATCGGTGATGTTATATCCAATCTCAGGCAGAACTGTCACCTGAGTGCTTTTTACACCCGATGGTTCTGCTGTCGTACGACCGAAAGTAAGTTGTCCACCGGCATAAAACTTATGTGTCTGGGCGCTTGCTCCCAAAGTAATAACGGAGAGCAACAAGATGAGTAGTGCTTTTTTCATAATGTAGATAGTGATTAAAATAGTAAAACTTTTACTAATTGGAACAAACTAAGGAGGCAAAAGTTTACATACCGAATCACCCAAAGACTGAGACAAGCAGATGATGGCGATAAGTATGGGATAAGAATATTTCGTAACTTTGCGGAAAGCAAACATAATAACCACATCTTAAAATCTGAATTCAATGAATCTGAAACGTATCGTTGCCTTTGCACTTGCGATTATCATCATTTCAACAGGGTGCCACGCGGCAAAAGGTCCCGAGAAGCCATGGAGACACGGCAAACTCCAGGTCTCCGAGAACGGAAAATACCTGATGCACGAAGACGGGACGCCATTTTTTTATTTTGGCGATACCGCATGGCTACTGCCTGAACGTCTTGACCGCGACGAGGCCGCATACTATCTCAGGCGCGCCTCCCTGGCAGGATACAATGTAGCACAGATACAGGTACTCAACGGAGTTCCCTCGTTCAACGCTTACGGCCAAATGTCTCATCCTGACGGATGGAATCTTGAGGCAGTAAAGCAAACCGGAAATTATGGTTACTGGGACCACATGGATTTTATCATCGATATTGCCGAGAGCCAGGGAATGTATATCGGTATGGTCTGCATCTGGGGCGGACTTGTCAAGGGCGGCCTCATGGATGTCGAACAGGCCAAGGAATACGGTAAATTCCTCGCCGAGCGTTACGGCTCGAAACCTAATATAATTTGGATTATCGGAGGAGACCTGCCATGTGAAGTAAAGACTGAGATCTGGGATGCCCTTGCCGAAAGCATCAAATCCATCGACAGCAATCATCTCATGACATTCCATCCCAGAGGCCGCACAACTTCGGCTCCTGTCTACAACTCGCGCAAATGGCTGGACTTCAACATGTACCAGAGCGGCCACAGAAAATACAATCAACGTACTGAAAAAGACAAGACCTATCCTATTCCTGACGGCACCGAAGAAGACTGCTGGATGTATGCCGACACGACACGCAAGTATACTCCCTTAAAGCCTGTGATTGACGGGGAGCCAAGCTATGAGGCGATCGCAAAGGGTCTGCATTCGCCGGACGCAGGCTTCTGGAACGCCAAAGATGTCCGACGCTATGCATACTGGGATGTCTTCGCAGGATGCGCAGGACACACTTATGGACACAATGCCATAATGCAGTTCGCGCGACCCGGAGTGAATGGCGCATATTTCCTTGACACCGAGGAATTGCCATGGTGGAAGGCTCTTGACGATCCCGGATACAATCAGATGAAATATCTTAAGCGTCTGATTCTTGCGCTACCCTATTTTGAGCGACGCGAGGATCAGAGCGTTGTCAGGAACAATGGCACCAGATACGAGCGTCTTGCCGCGACACGCGGGGACGACTACGTCCTCGTCTACAACCATACCGGAAGAAACATGGATATTGACCTGAGTAAGATTTCAGGCAAAAAGAAGAACCTTTGGTGGATGGATGCCTCGACCGGCGCCCTGACATACTTAGGACAATGCGGAAACGATGTGAAATACACTCCCGCGGATCCACAGACTGACGGAGTCCTGATCGCCATCGACAGCAGCAAGAATTATATCAAGCCTTCACAGAAAGAAATCTGATTCATAGAGTTCAGGCCTACAGAAACAAATACAGACACACTACTGACAGGATATTGGCATAAGCGTCTATTGCAACGCCGGCCATTATCCTGTCAGGTTTCTCATTATATGCCCATTCCAGACAACATGGAAACAGGCAGAAACAGTAATTTTGTCCTTTTCGGGAAATTGCGTAAATTTGCACGTTAATATACAACAATGACTCCGCAAAAGAAAACAAATAACGACCGCTCTTTCTCCGGTTTCTGGCACAGGCATCTTATACTGTGCAATTCCCTGCTCATAGTATTAGCGATTCCAGTCCTATCATGGCTGGGACTACTTTTTGTCGACCTGTGGACGCACCACGGATCGACAACTGTCGTGCCCAATGTAAAGAACATGAATTATGACAAGGCCGTTGAGGTACTTGAGGAGGCCGACCTTAAAGTCATCATAGGCGACTCAATCTACAGCACAGAGAAAGCCCCTGGCGAAGTTGTGGAGATTTTTCCCAAACCAGGCGCAGTCGTCAAACCCGGACGTGAAGTTTACCTTACTATCGTATCCTTCTCTCCCCAGCAGGTCATACTTGATGTGCCGGTGGTCGACCAGTCTGTAAAATCCGCAATCGCTTATCTTAAAAACAAGGGTATACGTACAATAAAGATTGTGCGAGTTCCCTCGCAGTATCCTGACCTTGTGCTTTCCATGAAATACAACGGGACCAAACTGAATATAGGCAGCAAGGTCCCTGTTACCGCCACGATTGTCCTTGAGGTCGGAGAATCGGAGGTTCCCGTCTATGAGAGCAACGAGAGTCTGGATGACGCAATCGACGCGGCCATGGACGCCGAAACCCAGGAGGTCAATACCGAGAACCCAGAGGAGCAGCCAGTGTCAGAACCTATTGCCGAACCCGAGACCTCCGGCGAGGAATAAACAAGTCAAACATTATTCCGCAAGATAGTTATGCCTGAGGAGATTTACGAGGATATTTTTTCAGAGTCGGAAGAAGAGACCTGCGAACCCGGCGCAGAAGCATCGGAATGCGAATATTATGAACATTTCCGCTTTGTAGCTGACCGGGGACAGGAATTGCTCCGTGTTGACAAGTTTCTGGTCGAACGACTGAAGAATTCCTCGCGCAACCGCGTGCAACAGGCTGCCGACGCGGGATGCATTCTGGCCAACGGTAAGGCGGTGAAATCGAACTATCGCGTAAACCCCGGAGACGTAATCCAGGTTGTAATGGACAGACCGCGATATGAGTTCGAGATTGTAGCGGAAGACATACCCCTCGACATAGTTTATGAGGATGACAGCGTGCTTGTGGTCAATAAACCGGCCGGACTTGTTGTGCATCCGGGACACGGCAACTGGACAGGAACTCTGGTAAATGCCCTGGCATGGCATTTCCGCAACCTAGAGGGTTATGACCCCGAGGACCCTCGCATGGGACTAGTCCACCGTATCGATAAAGATACATCGGGGCTACTCGTTGTCGCCAAGACACCGGACGCCAAGACGAATCTAGGCAAGCAGTTCTTCAACAAAACCACGGAGCGGCAGTATATCGCAGTCGTATGGGGCTCACCCGAACCGACTTCAGGCCGAGTCGAGACACTCATAGGCCGAGATGTCCGCGACCGGTTGCGTATGGCTGTCGTCACAGACGAGAACACCGGCAAACGTGCTGTCACACATTACGAGACAATCGAAGACCTTGGACCGGTGTCAGTGGTATCATGTGTACTGGAGACCGGACGCACCCATCAGATTCGCGTTCACATGAGCCATCTGGGTCATCCCCTTTTCAACGATGCCAGGTACGGTGGAGACAAGATACTCCGTGGCGAGCCATCGGCTACGTACAAACGCTTTGTCCAGAACTGCTTCGAAATATGTCCGCGCCAGGCGCTCCATGCCCGCACCTTAGGCTTCGCCCATCCTGTCACCGGCGAATTCATGCATTTCGAGGCTCCCGTGCCCGAGGACATGACGGCAATGATCGAACGATTCCGACGCAGAATGCAAGGACTTTATCCTGAATTACAAACACCCAAGACTATGAATACCAATATACCTCAAGACCCATATATGCTTCTGAGTTTCATGAACACGAAACTCCGTGACGAGTACGGCTCAATCGAGACTCTATGTGAGGACCTCGACGTAGACCCCGACGATATTATCGCGAAACTCGAGGCCATAGGCTACGAATATAACCCGGATACAAACCAATTCTCCTGATGGACCAGGATTTCCAGAAAAATGAAATATTTTCCTCCGACTACCTGTCGCAGCTCAACGAGCAGCAGCGGGCCGCGGTGGAATATCTCGACGGTCCGGAACTGGTGATAGCCGGCGCCGGTTCAGGCAAAACCCGTGTGCTCGCATACAAGATAGTCCACCTGCTGGCTCGCGGATATGAGCCATGGCGCATCATGGCGCTGACCTTCACAAACAAGGCCGCCAAAGAGATGCGTGAGCGCATATCGGGTCTCGTCGGAGAGAAAATAGCCTCACGTATCGTTATGGGAACCTTTCACTCGGTTTTCGCCAGGATTATCCGCACGAATGCCGAGCGGCTCGGTCTAAAGCCGGGTTACACAATCTACGATGCATCCGACAGCAAGAACCTTGTCAAGACAATCATCAAGGAGATGAATCTTGACGAGAAAGTGTACAAGCCGAACGCTATATCGTACGAAATCTCCACCGCAAAGAACGCCCTGTTATCGCCCGAGCAATACAAGGCAGACCAGGACATCCTGAGACATAACAGACAGTGCAACCGCCCCTTGACAGGCGAGATTTACAAAGCCTATACCGACCGTTGCCGACGCGCCGACGCCCTCGACTTCGATGATTTGCTTTACTATATGAATGTCCTTCTCCGTGACAATGCCGACATACGCCGTCACTATGAGGAGTTTTTCAGATATGTGCTGGTCGATGAGTATCAGGACACAAACTTCGCCCAGCACATGATCATCAACCAGTTGTGCCGGAATACACGCGGGCTTTGTGTGGTCGGTGATGACGCCCAGAGCATCTATTCGTTCCGCGGTGCCAATATCACCAACATCCTTACCCTGGAAAAAACTTTCCCGGGATTGCGTGTGCAGAAACTTGAGCGCAACTACCGTTCGACACAGAACATCATCAACGCCGCAGGATCGCTTATCGCCGCCAATACCCGCCAGATTCCCAAAAATGTTTTCTCGGAGAATGGTGCGGGTCAGCCAATTGAAATTGTGCGCTGCTACTCGGATTATGAGGAAAGTTTCGTTGTCGCAAACAAACTCTCCCAGATCAAAGCCTCGACAGGTGACGGCTATAACGATTTCGCCATTCTTTACCGCACGAACGCACAGAGCCGCGTACTTGAGGAATCGTTGCGCAAACGCAATATCCCCTACAGAATCTACGGCGGCCTCTCATTCTACCAGCGCAAGGAAGTGAAAGACATTATCGCCTATCTGCGCCTAGCCCTTAATCCGGATGATGAGGAAGCCGTGAAGCGCGTAATCAACTTCCCGGCTCGTGGAATCGGAGATACCACCCTCCGTAAACTCACTTCGGCAGTAAGCGCATCTCCTGCCGCCTCGATATGGCAAGTACTAACCGACCCTGACAAATACGGTGTCAGCATAAATGCCGGAACAAAAAGGAAAATACAGGGCTTCATCGACATAGTTGAAAAAATATCCGCCATGAACCGCCACGGCGACTCGGCATACGATATCATTACCGAAGTCCTAAAACTGACAGGAATCAAGGATTTATACATCCATGATACCACTCCTGAAAACATATCGAAACTTGACAATATCAACGAACTCGTGTCAGGCGTACATGATTTTGTCATGGAGGCCCGCGAGCAGGTAGCGGACGAAAATATTGACAGTGCTCCAGACTCACTTGCAGCATACATGGCTCAGGCCGCACTGGCCACTGATGTCGACACGACCGATAAAGCCGAAGCGTCAGACCCCAACATCGAGAACGAGCGTGTCACGCTTATGACTATCCATGCCGCAAAAGGTCTGGAGTTCGAGAATATCTTTGTTGTCGGCGTCGAGGATGATCTTTTGCCCTCGGCCATGAGCAAGGATTCGCTTGACCAGATTGAGGAAGAGCGTCGCCTGCTGTATGTGGCGATTACCCGTGCGAAAAAATTCTGTATGCTCACCTATGCGACCTCACGCTACCGTAACGGCCAGACTACACTGACCCAGCCGTCCCCCTTCCTTCGTGACCTTGACCGTAGGTATCTGCGACAGAATACGGCAGACGCCATCGAATCGATGTCCTCAAGCCGCAATATGTTCAGCAAGAACGATCTCTCCCGTCAGAAGCATAATGAATATGTACGGCATGAGCGTCCTCTGCCCCCTACCCCGTCTTTCGCAATTCCTCAGAAAAGCAATACTGTTACCTCCGCTACTAAAGGTAAAATCACTGAAGGATCGCTTCATGATGCCTCGGAACTTCATGAGGGGATGAAGATTGAGCACAGTCGATTCGGTCAGGGAACAATACTCGAGGTCGATACTGCCAATCCCGGGGGGGCACGCATAAAGGTCAGTTTCAAAAACACGGACATCAAGACCTTCCTCCTGAAATTCGCACGTTTCAATATCATAGACTGATTTCCATAAAACCCACAAAAATGAAAGCCAACGAACTTCCTACACCTTATTATATAGTATACGAGGACAAGTTGCGTCGCAACCTCGACATCATAAGTGATGTGGCGAGACGTTCGGGCGCACGTATAATCATGGCTTTCAAGGCAAACGCGCTCTGGAAGACCTTCCCGATCTTCAGGGAATATGGCACAGTCTGCACTGCATCGTCTATCAACGAACTGCAACTCGGCAGAGAATTCCTTTGCGACAGGGTTCATGCCTATTGTCCGGTCTATACCGACGCTACATTCCCCAAATTTCTTGAGGGCAGTTCACACATTACTTTCAATTCACTCGGTCAGTGGAAACGTTTCGTCAATCAGTTGCAGTCATACAATGCAAGCAATCCTGAGCGAAAAGTCTCACCGGGACTACGCGTGAATCCGAAATGCTCAGTTATAGAGACCGACCTGTACAATCCCGCGCTTCCGGGCAGCCGTTTCGGAGTGCAGGCAAACGATCTAATAGAAGGTCTCCCTCCGGGAATCGAAGGACTCCATTTCCATGCTCTGTGCGAGTCATCGGCCGAAGATCTCGTCAAAGTGCTCAACGCTTTTGAGAGTCAGTTCGGACATCTTCTCGAAAGCGTGAAATGGGTTAACATGGGCGGAGGCCACCTGATGACACGTCAGGGTTACGACATAGACCTTCTTGTCGATACTATCTCTGCATTCAAGAAACGTCACCCGAACCTTGAGGTAATACTCGAGCCCGGAAGCGCCTGGACCTGGCAGACAGGAGACCTCGTGACTTCCGTACTTGACGTAGTTGATAATGATGGCATAAAGACGGCCATTATCGATGCCTCGTTCGCATGTCACATGCCCGACACTCTCGAGATGCCCTATCAGCCGGAAATAGCGGAAAGCACCACAGAAAGAACAGGCGCGCTACCCTACAGGCTCGGCGGCAACTCATGCCTGAGCGGTGACTATTGTGGTCCGTGGTATTTTGCTACGCCCCTTATCCCGGGCCAGCGTCTCACACTGAAAGACATGAACCACTATACTACAGTTAAGACAACAATGTTCAACGGTATATCCCATCCCGACATGGTTTTCTGCGACAAAAACGGAGAGTGTTCCTATCTGCGCCGTTTTACCTATGAGGATTACCGCTCGAGAATGTCATAAATAGCGAAAACCTTAGTCAAGTCCAAATAAACCAATCAGCCCAACTGTAACATGCCACGATTTTCAGTAATTATTCCTGTTTACAACCGTCCCGCCGAGATCAGCGACCTTTTGGACAGTCTCGAAAAGCAGACAAACAAAGATTTCGAGGTAATCATTGTCGAGGACGGCTCGACCGTTCCCTGCAAGGACATCTGCGACATAGCAATTGGCAAAGGACTTGACGTGAAATATTTCTATAAGGACAACGAAGGACGGTCCATTGCTCGCAATTACGGACTTGAACGCGCGTCAGGCGAATATTTCATATTCTTCGACAGCGACTGCATGATTCCGCCTGCATACTTCGAGACTGTGGCAAGGGAACTCGACAGAAATCCGCTCGACTGCTTCGGTGGTCCGGATGCCGCACATGAGTCATTCACAAGCACCCAAAAGGCCATAAATTACACAATGACCTCTTTCCTTACCACCGGTGGCATACGCGGCGGCAAAGTAAGCCTCGAGAAGTTCACTCCCCGAACCTTCAACATGGGCTATTCGCGCAAGGTCTATGACAAGGTTGGTGGTTTCCGCGAGATGTTCTCCGAGGACATCGACATGTCCACACGAATCCGGCATGCCGGATTCACAATCGGCCTGCTGCCCGATGCCAAGGTCTGGCACAAACGCCGCGTCGACTTCCGCAAGTTTCTGCGTCAGGTCTATGTTTTCGGTATGTCGCGTATTACACTGAAACTCCTATACCCCGATTCGCTGAAAATCGTTCACATGCTACCGGCCATTGCAGTCATAATCGCCGTGGCTATCATACTGCTGGCTATATTCGTTTCTCCTTGGTGGTTGGTTCTACTTGGAATCTATCTACTGGCTGTTTTCGCTATGGCGCTAGTCTCGACAAAGTCGCTCGTCATAGCGATCAAGGCTGTTCCTGCCGCTGTGATACAGATCGGAGGCTATGGCAGCGGATTCATCAAGGCGTGGTTCACCAAGATACTTCTCGGACGTGGACGCGACGTAAATCAGGAAATCGAGATGCGGCGAGGCAAATAACTAAACATAATCACACGACGTCTTGATTTTTTGAAAGACAAGACCGAAATCTAACCAGAAAAACTTTTTTCTATGAATGTTGGAAGTAAGCCCCATGATTCGGAGTCAGCCTCCACGAGAATGATAAAGGACATGCGCGACGATGATAAACCTCGCGAGCGTGCAATCCGCCAGGGAATAAAGTCACTTAACGACCCAGAACTGATGGCGATAATCTTTTCAACCGGAATCAAGGGAAAAAACGTCATCGAACTGTCAAAAGATATCCTCGATGACAACTGCGGACATCTGTCACGAATAGCCGCCATGGGTTACAAAGAGTTTGTTTCCCGCTATAAGGGAATTGGCCCTGCCAAGGCCCTTACCCTTCTTGCCGCCCTAGAACTGGGAATGAGGACAGCGGCTGATGCGCGACTTGACAGCAAGGTGAAAATCCTGTCCTCGCAAATAGGTCATGACATCATGGCGCACCGTTTCTCACAACTCGACCATGAGGAATTCTGGGTGCTGATGCTATCCCAGTCGCTGAGCGTCATCAAGGACATTCGCATAGGAGTCGGCGGACTTGCCGCCACTGTTGTTGATGTCAAGATAATTATCCGCGAGGCCCTCGACTGCAAGGCCTCGGCTATGATACTATGCCACAATCATCCATCCGGCAATCTTCAACCAAGTGTACAGGACGACAGACTCACCGAGAAAATTATGCAGGCGGCCAAACTATTCGACATGAGGGTCTGCGACCATCTTATCATCGCTGACAACGGCTATTACTCCTATCAGGACGAGGGAAGGATGCCTAAAGTCTGACATATAAACGGAAAATGAAAATTGGCGGAGGTGCTGTTTGACAACACTCTCCGCCAATCTTAATTTATTATGGGACTTGTCCTTTCTTTATCAGTCGTTGATGGCTGCGATACCGGGTAGTATTTTACCCTCGATAGCCTCCAGGAGTGCACCGCCTCCGGTCGATACATACGATACTTTGTCAGCCAGGCCGAACTTGTTGATGCATGCCACTGAGTCACCGCCGCCAACAAGCGAGAATGCCCCGTTCTCGGTAGCCTTGACGATTGCGTCAGCGATTGCGCGCGATCCGGCAGTGAAGTTGTCGAACTCAAACACACCTGCAGGACCGTTCCAGAGTATAGTCTTGGACTCCTCGATAACCTTGGCGAAAGCCTTGCGGGTTTCGGGGCCGGCGTCAAGACCTTCCCAACCGTCGGGAATATCCATTACAGAGCATACCATGGTCTTGGCATCGTTCGAGAACGAGTCGGCAGCCACACAGTCGGTGCCGAGCACGAGGTTGACACCCTTTTCCTTAGCCTTCTTCATGATGTCGAGGGCGAGATCAAGTTTGTCGTTCTCGCAGATGGAGTTTCCTACATGACCGCCCATTGCCTTGGCGAATGTGTATGTCATGCCGCCACAGAGTATGAGGTTGTCGACCTTATCCATAAGGTTCTCGATAATGCCGATCTTGGTGGACACTTTCGAGCCGCCCATGATGGCTGTAAAGGGTCGCTTGATGTTGTTGAGGATATTGTCGACGGCCTTGACCTCCTTCTCCATGAGATAGCCGAGCATCTTGTGGTCTTTGTCGAAATAGTTGGCTACAACTGCTGTCGAGGCGTGGCTACGGTGTGCTGTGCCGAATGCATCGTTAACATATACGTCAGCATACGAGGCGAGTTTCTTGGCGAAATCTTTCTGACGTTCCTTCATTTCCTTCTTGGCGTCAGCATATTTGGGGTCTTCCTTGTCAATGCCTACGGGCTTGCCTTCCTCCTCAGGGTGGAAGCGAAGGTTCTCAAGCATCAGGACCTGACCAGGTTTCAGCGCTTCGGCCAAGACTGTTGCGTCGGCTGCATCGGGAGCGAACTCAACGGGTACACCGAGATATTTCGAGACTGCGGGAACAATCTGCTTGAGCGAGAGTTTGGGATTCACCTTGCCTTTGGGTTTTCCCATGTGCGACATGATTATGAGCGAGCCGCCGTCGTTCAGGATTTTTTTGAGGGTGGGCAGTGCGCCGCGAATGCGGGTATCGTCGGTGATGTTGCCGTTCTCGTCGAGGGGCACATTGAAGTCAACGCGAACAATGGCGCGCTTGCCGTTGAAGTTGAAATTATCGATATTCATAACTTTTATGTGTTTATGTATAAACTATATTTGTTTCAGAAGTTAAAATCCGCCTGAAGGCTCCGGCATCGGAACCACATGCGAGAACTGTGGATTAGTGTCTGCAAAATTAACAAAATTCGTCAACAAAAACCTCATCGGGACTTAAAAAAATGATACTGAATTACAAAGATTTAACACAAGGCGCGATGCCAAAAACGCACGCAGGCGCCTCCCGTGACAGGGAAGCGCCTGCGGCGAAATATACGACCTTGCAGTCCGTATTATTTCTTGTTGCGGTTGCCGTAACGGCTCATGAACTTGTCCACGCGGCCTGCGGTGTCGACGAGTTTCTGCTTGCCGGTGAAGAAGGGGTGTGACGAAGAGGTGATTTCGAGTTTTACCAGAGGATATGTCACGCCGTCGATTTCAATGGTCTCCTTGGTTGGAACGGTCGAACGGGTGATGAAGGTCTCTTCGTTAGACATATCTTTGAAAACAACTTCGCGATAGTTTGAGGGATGAATGTCTTTTTTCATTTCTATTGTTAGTTTTTATTATTTGTCTGACAAATGTTTACGTGTGCGCTGGTAAGGCGCTTGCACGGGGGCTGCAGACCCTCCCGTATTCGTAATGGCGGTGCAAAGGTAATGATTTTTCGGCACTTGACAAAATTTTTCACTACTGCTTTCACAAAAAACAGAATGAAATCTTCAAAAGGAAGCAGAAGGAAATCGAAAAAAACTATGGGTCTTCTGTATATTGTCACTTATAACCATGACCTAATGCCTATTGAGCGTGTCTGGCAGGATTATGTACAACTTAAGCGGACCGACAAGGTAGAGGCCATCGCCATCCGTGCGCAAGGATGGTTTGTCATGGCCTGCGACAAGAGGAAGGGAACACACATTGCCAGAAAAGCCTTCCGGCGTCTCGAGAACCGGTGGGTACAGCCTTGACAGGTCTTTCGGATCACTTACGAGTCGATAGTGAGCCGTGTCGTTGAGCACAGGAGCGATAAGCGGCAGTTCGTTAGGATTGAGAGAATAAAGCACCGCGCCATCCGAAAGGCCGTTACTCATATCAGTCCACCCGTAAGACTTGGCCGCAGGCCGCAGAACACATAGCGTCAGCATCAGAACTACAAAAAATATCGAGCCACACTTTCGCCAGTAATCATTCACGCCGCAGAGAGGCAAAGCCACGGCAAGCGAAAGAGAGCCGACAAAGGGATAGACATAGCGCTCGGCGCGGAGTATGGCGGCATACTCCACAACAATCATCGCAAGCAATGCGGCAAAAGGAATCCACCACTGGCGACGCCATGAAAACATCGCTTTAACACCACGCTGCATCAAAGCCACGATAAAAAGCAGACCAAGAGCGACCATGCCGGCAATACTCATCCCATGCCAGGTCATGGCACGGCCGAACACAAGTGTCATGACTCCATCGAATCCCTCGAAGGCGCGCCGGGTATGGACAGTCGAATGGATGAGAAAATTAAAGTAGCCGGAATATAGCATGGCAGCGACAGCAATGCCGGCAACAACAGCAAAACCAAGTCCGGCTATGACCTTCGGCCTATGGACAACAAGCGCAACAATACCCATGGCGATACACACAAGACAGACGAAGACCGAGTTAAGGTAGCCGGTGGAGACTACACCTGCAAGTGCAAGTGCGAAACCAATCCATAGAGAAGGCACTCTGGCCCGTTTGTCAATGAGATTTCGGCAAAGCGCGGCCGAGGCCCAGACCATAAGGCAAATGAACATCTCCGCCATCTGGTACTCCCGGACAAGCAAAGTATTGTCGACACCGATGGACGAGCCAAATGCCACGGCAAGTACCGCGGCTGAAATAAGCCATGAGTCTCCGACACCACGGAAAAGTATACGGCACGTGCGCCAAAGTGCATAGAATGCCACGGCGAAGAAAATAAGATTTAGGAAACCTCCCCGCCAAGCCACCTCAGAGGCATCGAAAGAGTCATACCCGATAAGCGCCACACGAAGGGCCATGTAATAAAGGCTCGCGTGAGGAATATCGTGGTTAGACACATACAACTGACTCAGGTCATCGCCAATGCCATGGTCAGCAACAAGCATAGCACGGATATCTGAACCGGTCATCACCGTATCGCCGGGAAGCGGAGTCCAGTATGATGGATTGCATTGAGCAAGCATGACCGAATAGGTCTCGTCCGAATGCAGTTCGCCACGCGAGGCAATGCCAATGATGCGGACCACAAGCAGAACCACGAAAACCAGACCAATGACAAAAGCCGGAATCTTTCGCTTCATCGGTATTTGGCAGATTATTTCATCGTGTCGGGTTGATATAGGTAACGCTTGATCGAGCGCTTGGGGGTCTTCTCGAACTCCTCGTGAAATACACGGGTCGACTGAATGCGGCTGTAAGCAGGAAGGTCGCCGTTCAGTTGCTGGACATTCTGCTCCATCATCCTGTCGAGTTCAGCCACAGGTATGCCCTGGCGCTCGGCATTCTCAAAGTCAGGCACGACAAGCGCCTCGAGCCTGCCCTGTCCGGCATCGATGATAAGGGACTCGGCTACATAGGGCATGTTGTTTAGTTTCTGCTCGATTTCCTCGGGATAGATGTTCTGCCCGGAAGGCCCGAGAATCATATTCTTGTCACGGCCACGGATGTAGATGAAGCCGTCGGCGTCGACATTGCAGATGTCGCCAGTTGTCATCCAGCCGTCCCTGAAGGTTGCCTCGGTTGCCTCGGGATTCTTGTAATAGCCCTTCATGACATTGTCGCCACGTACCCAGAGCACACCCGGGACCTCGGCGGGATTGTCCGACTCTACACGCAACTCCATCCGGTCCACGACACGTCCGCACGACTGCAGTCGGTTGACATTCCAAGGCGCGTACGAAATCAGCGGTCCGCACTCGGTCATGCCGTAACCGACAGTGTAAGGGAACCTTATGCGACGCAGAAATTCCTCGACATCCTTGCTGACGCCGGCACCGCCGATGATCAGTTCCTGGAGATTGCCGCCGAACACCTGCGTCAGGCGTTCCTTGATCTTGCCGAGAAGATGATCGTCTACGAAAGGCACATGCATCAGTACCTTCATCATTGGCTTGTCAAGAAGAGGGAACACGCGGGTTCGTATGATTTTCTCTATGACAAGAGGAACCGAGACGATAAGTTTGGGACGCACTGTCGCAAAGGCATCCATTATAATCTTAGGAGATGGCGTGCGCGTGAGAAAGAAAATCTGGCAGCCACGGCAGAACGGGAAAAGGAAATCAACCATCAGGCCGAACATATGTGCAAGAGGAAGCATGGAGACAAGTCTGTCCCCCTCCCCGACCAGTTTCATGTGGTCAAGACAGAACTGAACGTTTGACCAAAGGTTGAGTCCCGTAAGCATCACGCCTTTAGAAAAGCCTGTCGAGCCCGAAGTATAATTGATGAGGTGTACCTCGTCAAGGTTCCGTTCGGCATAGACAACATCGGCCGGAGTGAAACGCTCGGGGTACTTTCTGCCGAAAAGTTCATTGAGATGCGCGCGGGCCTCGGTGACCTTGTCCTCGCGGGACATCAGCAGGGAGTAATCATTGATAAGGAAGGCCGCCCTAAGCTGGGTCATGGCCTCCGGGTCGAGGTTCTCCCAGTTGTTGGCGCCGACGAAGAGAAGTTTCGCCTCCGAGTGGTTGACAAGATGGTGGATGGTATCGGGCTTGAACTCATTGAGTATAGGCACTGCCACAGCACCGTAGGTAACTACGGCCAGGAAGGAAATGGCCCAGTTGGCGCTGTTCCTTCCGCACAGGGCTATCTTGTCGCCATGCTGTATTCCGGCAGATTCGAAAAGAATGTGAAGTTTGGCGATTTTGCGGGCGACGTCACGATAACTCGTCGACTGGCCATGGAAATCCGTCAGGGCCTGGAGTTCCCAGTTCTTGCGCAAAGAACTCTGCACATAGGCTATCAGGGTCTTCTGATCATTCATCTTAAATTCAGGGTTAGTACGTTGAAACTGTCAGGAACAGTCTGTTAAGAGAAACACAAAACAGACTCCTGCTGAAATTTAAAGCACAAAACTTGTATAAGTGTTCGCACACTACGGGCAAATCTACGAATAATTTCCGAATATTCGCCCCGCAAACACAAAAAATATGTATCTTTGCACCATGATTGCCCTATCAGACATATTATCGGAAAACGAGACCGGAGCAGCAAGAAAGATTGGCAGACTTCTTCGCCGCTCATCGCGCGTGGTCATAACCTGCCACATGTCTCCCGACGGTGACGCAATGGGATCATCGCTTGCCCTGATGCGTGTGCTCGACAACATGGGTAAATCCGCACGCGTCTTCACTCCCGACGAGCCTAACGCTAACCTGATGTGTCTTCCAGGCGCAGAGCGCGTTCTATGTTTCTCCCGATACTCTGGCGTAATAACCCGTTCTTTCGGCACGGCTGATCTTGAGGTGAGCCTCGATTACAATGCCTTCACGCGCCTCAGCCGCATGGCACAGTCCGCATCCGACTCGCCTGCTGTCAAGATCATGGTTGATCATCACCTGAACCCCGAGATAGACGGCTTCGAAACAGTGGTCTCGGCACCCGAACGTTCGTCGACATGCTCGCTTCTATACTCTGTACTTATCGCAGCCGGACTTGGAGAATTCATCGACACCGAGGCCGCGACATGTCTTCTTGCCGGCATGATGACAGACACCAACAACTTCAGTCACAACGCCAACCATCCTGAGGACTATCTCATAGTGGCCGACCTAGTATCGCGCGGAGCCGACAAGAACGAACTGTACAGGATGCTTTTCAATACCTTCTCCGCAAACTGCCTCCGTCTGAACGGTTACGCCCTGTCGCAGAAAATGAAACTTTTCCCCGCGCAGCACGGAGCGATGATAGCTCTGACACGAAACGAACTCAACCACTATCACTACGCTAAAGGCGACACCGAAGGGCTTGTCAACAGGCCGCTGTCGATTCCAGGCATCATATACAGCATATATTTCCGAGAGGAGTCTGAATATATTAAGGTGTCGATGCGATCGGTCGGAGACTTCCCCTGCGACATCATTTGCTCGCAGTACTTCGGAGGTGGCGGACACCGCAACGCCTCGGGCGGAGAGTTTCACGGTACCCTAGAGCAGGCCACGTCGCTTTTCGAATCGCTTGTAGACGAATTCAACCGTCTATATATTGACAAATCCGAAAACCCTGGTTAAGCGCATACAAATACAAAATAATAAATTCAAATCTATCTCTCCACTTCAAACATGACATTTCACAAAAACATTCTACACTTCAAAAAAAGCATAGGTTCAGGACTTGTCGCTGTCTCCGCCATTATCGCCGGAAGCATGACTTCATGCGATGACGGTCGCTCGTACGCCGAATTGCTCGACGACGAGAACCGCAGCGTCAATCTGTTTCTTGTAGACCACCGTGTCTCCGACGATATTCCTACAGACACAAACTTCGTGTTCGAGACTGGTCCCGACGCGCCATATTACAAACTCGACGAGGACGGAAATATGTACATGCAGGTTGTCGACCCCGGCACCAAAGGCAACTATGCCAAGGATGACGAAACCATCTATTTCCGCTATACACGCTATTCCCTGCAGAATTACAACGGCACGCTAATAGCATTCGACGGCAACGAGGGAGACATGAGTCTCAGCAACGCATGGTTCCGCTTCCGCAACATGTCAATGGAGTCATCATACAAGTGGGGTGCCGGCATTCAGCAGCCACTGACCTATCTCCCCATCGACTGCGAGGTCAACATCGTCATCAAGTCGCAGTATGGGTTCTACAAAGAAACCTCATACGTCGTGCCATACCTCTTCAGGCTACGCTACTTCCGCCAGCGCACATGATTCCGTTTACGTACTGAGAACTTTCACGGCGTCCTAAAAATCAACACCTGTCACAACAAAGTCTATTTTGCAACATTAATCCTAGCAATATGTCCCTCATCAAATCTATTTCCGGCATCCGCGGTACCATAGGCGGTAAACCCGGAACCGGTCTATCTCCCTTAGATGTAGTGAAATTCACCGCAGCGTTCGCAACTTATATCGACCGTACAACCACTCTCCCCTACAGGACAGTTGTCGTTGGCCGTGACGCCCGCGTTTCCGGTCCGATGGTTCTTGAACTTGTTGTCGGAACTCTACGTGGCATGGGTTTCGATGTGGTAAACATCGGCCCCGCCTCGACTCCCACCACCGAAATTGCAGTCACCGACGAGAATGCATGCGGCGGTATCATCATCACCGCATCACACAATCCCGGGAACTGGAATGCACTGAAACTCCTAAACGAACATGGCGAATTCCTTGACGCCCGCGCTGGTCAGGAAGTCCTCAGGATAGCCGAAGAAAACGACTACACTTTCGCCGAGGTCGACAGACTCGGCAAACTGCTCGTAAACACCACCTATAACCGCCGTCATATCCAGAAAGTCCTTGACCTGAAACTCGTGGACACCGAGGCAATACGCAAGGCCAACTTCACAGTCGCCATAGATGCTGTCAATTCGGTTGGCGGCGTTGTGATTCCCGAACTCCTCAAGTCTCTCGGTGTCGAGAATGTCATCAAGATAAACTGCGAGCCCACCGGCCAGTTCTCCCACAATCCCGAACCCATACCCGAAAACCTGACACAGATAGCCGACGTGATGAAGAAAGGCATTGCCGATGTCGGCTTTGTCGTGGACCCGGATGTCGACCGACTGGCCATCGTAATGGAGAACGGACAGATGTTCGTTGAGGAATATACTCTTGTTGCCGTCGCCGACTATATCCTGTCACACACACCGGGCCCGGCTGTCTCGAACCTCAGTTCAAGTCGTGCGCTCAGCGACATCGCCGCCCGCCACAACTGCAGATACGAGGCCTCGGCCGTAGGCGAGGTAAACGTCACCGGCAAGATGCGCGAGATTGGTGCTGTAATCGGTGGCGAAGGCAACGGCGGAGTCATCTATCCTGAACTCCACTATGGCCGCGACGCGCTGGTCGGAGTCGCACTTTTCCTGACCCTGCTTGCAAAGAGCGGAAAGAAAGTCAGCGAACTGAAACTCGAATACCCTGAATATCATATCTACAAGACAAAAGTTCAGTTGACCGAAGGTGTCAATGTCGATGCTGTTTTCGAGGGCCTTAAGAAAAAATACGCCAGCGAGAAAATCACCGACATCGACGGTGTCAAGATTGACTTTCCCACTTCGTGGGTAATCCTCCGCAAATCTAACACCGAACCCATAGTGCGAATCTATTCTGAAGCGCCTGACATGGCAGAGGCAGAGAGACTCGCGAACGATGTAAAGGCCGTTTTCGAGGAACTCAGCAAGTAACCGTCCGACATAATCAATAACGTCAGCGGGCGTCCTTCCGGCAAATGCCGATTGGACGCCCGCTGATATTACCGTATTACGTGATTCTGAATCTCAGAAGTCGTATCCGAATGTGATACGTATGGCATTTTCCCGGAACGATACCTTATCGCTCTCGACAAGATCGCTTACGCCGATGTTTCCGACAAGCCCGAATACAAAGTGTTCGCCAACGGCTAACTGGGCGCCGATATTCCACGAAGCGGAAAAACGATGCCATGCCCCGTCTGCTCCCATTGCATTGTTATCATTATAAAGATTTGTCTTTATACCTTCTGACTCCAGCGCGTTGCTCTTCACATTGGCACTGATTCCTATCCCAAACTCCGGACCCGTAAAAATACTTATCGACCCGTTTTCAAAAATATCGAAACGATATCCGATATTAAGAGGTACACGGAAGCCCGTCTGTACAACCTTAGGTGACTCAGTGTTAATTATTTCTCCCTCATCTGTACCGAATGTCAGTTCATCCATCTTGAACGAGTCGTAATAGAACGACAGCCCCGGCTCGAAATATAGGTTGGCGACAACCGGTATATTGTAGATAGCACCTATAGAGAACCCGGCGCCTGTCTTGTAGTCAAATTTTCCCATAGGAGTCTTGTATTCACCGGGGATATTGACGTTAAGACTTCCACGGAGTCCCCAGTAAGGCGTGTTGTCTCCGGAATTGAATACAGACTGGGCCGCGGATGAGAATGCGATGGAAATAATCGCCAGAATAGCAACTAAATTTCTTACTTTCATTTTTTTCAGAGGATTAAATGATGATGGCATATGGCATAATAACGACAACACGAGATATATTATTGCCTCAGGGCGTCGCCGAATATTCCAAATTGTTAGTATTATATGCCACAATGCCAGAAAGACTATTTCTCTTCCCTTTTGATTATGCTCCTGATTTCAGCAGTATCCCACATAAAGACAAGTGGTTTGTCGGGATTATCCATATCCACGAAACGTATCCGCATATTTGCCCCGGCTTTTTCAATTTCCTTCAATATCGGCAGCATGTCCTCGTCACAGACAATGTATTTCTCGAGGTCCGCACGCATTATGGCTTTCTGGTCAGGATGTTCGTCCAGCAGGTCATACTGATAGAACGTGAAATATCGTCCATCGATATTATAGTCCACCGATACGAGATTGTACTGACTGTCATAGAATGTTCTGGAACTCTTGTAGCTTATGTTCTCAAGTTTATACAATCTGTCGGCTTTATTGAATTCCCTGACAGTGGTTGCCAGTTCTTCCCGGGCTTCGCGCTCGCCCGATGAGAATATCCAGTAACCCACACAGCCCAGAATGACAACGGCAAAAACGCACGCTGTAATTATGTATACCTTTTTAGACATGATTATATGTTCTTATCTCTTTTCTTATTTTCGACCAGTGACAATGCACCTTCACTATCAATCGCAATCACACGGTCCTTGTAAAGTTTTCCGACAGTCTTCTTGAAATCCTTTTTTGAACACTGGAGACGCTCTTTTATTTCCTCGGGAGTGGAACGGTCACCGAGACCAAGGTTCCCTCGCCTCAGACCTTCGAGTATTTTTTTCTCAAGGGCAAGCACGCGCCCTTCCGTCGAAGGTGCTGTCATTGTCAGGTCAATTTTTCCGTCCGGTCGGATATTCTTTACATATGCCGCGACAGTCTGTTGTATCTCAAGCGGACGGAACAACTCGCTGTCGTAGATCATGCCTTTGTGCAGATTGTCGACAATCACTTTATATCCTATGGCTGTACGCTCGATAACCAGACAGCGGACTTTGTTTCCGCGTCTGTATTCAGGAATGACGTTTCCAAGATACTTTTCGATTTTCGCCGAGGCGACTACACGCCTGGTGGCATGATCCAAAGCGACATAAACGAGGTAGATCCCACCTTTATACATGCGGCTTCGCTGTTCACTGAAGGGACAAAGCAGATTCTTGCCTTCCAGACCCCAGTCGAGGAACGCGCCGATACGGTTCACATCCGTGACCTGCAGAAATGCAAACTCGCCGACAGTGGCGTATGGAATCACTGTAGTTGCGACAGGCCGGTCTTCTGAATCGGTGTATACAAATACCTTGAGCCTGTCGCCAAGTGCAGGCATCGGATCGCAGTAGCGCATTGGCAAAAGAACCTCGGTGCTTCGTTCCTTATCCGATAGATATGCGCCATAAACACTGGCCCGGGTCACATACAAGTGGTTGAATTTTCCTATGTTAATCATGTTTATATGTCAGTAAATGCTTGTTTGTAGGGATGAACTTGCTAATTATGACAAAATTACGACATTTTTTTCATACCTTTGTCATGATTAATAACATTCCGAACTCCCAGCCTGTTCTATTATTCATGGACGAATTATTGAAATATTTTCCCGACCTCACGTCCTTGCAGACCGATCGCTTCTGTGCGCTTGAGGATTTGTACAGAACATGGAACGATCGCATAAACGTCATATCCCGACGCGACATCGACAACCTTTACGTGCATCATGTGCTTCATTCCATGGCGATTGCAAGATTCCTGGGACCTCTTGCGGATAACACTACCGTCCTTGACATGGGCACAGGCGGTGGATTCCCGGGGATTCCGCTGGCAATTTACTATCCTGAAGTCAGGTTCCACCTCATTGACCGCATAGGCAAGAAGATACGCGTATGCAACGAGGTGATCCAGGCTCTCGGACTCAGGAATGTAACCACTCAGCACGGTGACATTGGGGAAAACCACACCAGATACGACTACGTGGTGTCACGTGCCGTAATGCGGCTAGAGGCATTGTGGCCGCTGGTTCGACGCAATATCTCGACCGACTCACGCAACCGTATTCCCAATGGCTTGATATGCCTGAAAGGTGGCGATGGCCTTGATGAAGAAATTGCGAGAACCAAGGCTCCCGTCCAGGATTTTCCTCTGGCTGAATTAATCCCCCACCCCTTCTTCGAAACCAAGTCTCTGCTCTACGTACCTGTACGCTAGGCGGAATTTTTCATTATTTTCCCGGTGTGACGACTCGCTCGCCGAGAACCTGTGCGAACTGCTGGGCGGTCTTCTTCAATTCTATTATCTGAAGCAGCAGATCCTGCTGTCGTGAAATATCTCCAAGTTTCTCGGCTATCTTCAAAGCAGCCATAAGTTCGTTGCGATGCCATGTGATCACCGCGTCCTGCAGTGCATAAACCGCGAGGGGTACAAGTTCAGTAAGACGTTCTTCCTCGGTCTCTACGTGTGAGAATTTCGTATGAACCTTGCTCAGAGTGTAACTGTCTCCGGCCATTTCTGTCGCAGAGCGGCGAATACTGTCATCCGTATCACTGGCCAGGCTGCGGACGACATAGTTTAGTGCGAATTCATGACGCAAACGCTCTTCCTCGCGCTTGAGTCGCTCGTCAAGCATCAGTTCGCGGGCATGCATGTCATTCAGGTCCTTGCCCTCAAGACGTATCTGCTCAAATCCATCCGCACGTTTTTTAGATATCAGCGTCTTGATTTTCATTTCCTCGGCCTCGCGGTCTTCGGCATACTGTCCAAGAAGTCCCTGCACTCGTGCGAAAATCGCCCCGTAGGTGGGATTGCTGAAACCCAGTGAATCGACAGCAAGTGATTGTGCGACAAATTCAAAGACACTCATCGGGACAGCCACATTGTCATCGGCAAAACTCTCGCACAGAGTCACCATTCCATAACGGACTATGTAACGTATCAGTTCATGCTCATACCTCTCCAGATGACGTGCCCTCGCCTCAGACGCAAGACGTTCGGCCCTGTCCTCGGGGCTTTCTGAAATCGAGGAAACATAACCTTCCTGCACAGGATTCACCGTAGCGGCCTGACCTTCCTCGTGCGGATCGAGTGGAGCCTCGACTTCAGGCTCATTGGACGGCTGATATGCCGATGTGCCGCGCAATGATTCCCTGGCCTGTACCCGCATACGTTCCGACTCTGTCTTCTCGGCATTTCGAGCCATGACCTTTGTGAGTTCAAGCGAAAGGACTTTCTCGCTCATATCGAGCATACGGGAGCATTCCTGAATATAAACCTGCCGCTTTATGGCTTCGGGAATCTTGGATATCGACCCAACGATATCCGAAATCACGCGCGCTCTCTGCATGGGGTCATCCTTTGCGTCGGAAAGCAGTATTCTGGTCTTGAAACGGATAAAATCCGTCTCGTTCTCGGCCATGTATGCTTCGACCTGCTCCAGAGTGTGGCTCTGTGCGAAAGAGTCGGGGTCATCGCCCTCGGGAAGAAGCAGGACCTTTATGTCCAGACCTTCCGCAAGAAGCATGTCGATGCCTCGCAATGATGCCTTAATGCCTGCAGGGTCAGAATCATAGATTACCGTGACGTTATTTGTGAACCTGTGTATCAGCCGTATCTGGCCGTCAGTCAATGATGTGCCTGAAGATGCCACGACATTCTCCACGCCTATCTGCGACATGGAAATGACATCCATATATCCTTCCACCAGAATGCACTTGTCCTTCCGGACTATTTGCTGTTTGGCCTGATAGAGTCCGTAAAGTTCATAACTTTTCTTATATAACGCGCTCTCGGGCGAGTTGACATATTTTGCAACATTCTTGTCCTTACGCAAGGTGCGTCCGCCAAAAGCGACGATACGCCCCGATACCGAAAAAACCGGATAAATGACACGCCCCTTGAAACGGTCATACAGCCCTCGCTCGCTCTTTGAGCATAGTCCCGAGGCAACAAGATACTTCTCGCTGTAGCCGGCCTTGAATGCAGCAGAGGACAGATCCTCTGATTTCTCCAGGGCATAGCCGAGTTTGAATCGCCGCATGCTCTCGTCTGAGATTCCGCGCTCACGGAAATAACTGTACCCTATGTCACGGCCGTCGGCTGTGTCCCACAGATTATGCTCAAAATGCTTGCAGGCAAAATCGTTGACCGCCAGCAATGCCTCGCGCTCGTTGGCCGCATCGCGTTCAGCATCGGTCATCTCATGCTCCTGTATCTCTATATTATATTTTTTTGCAAGATAGCGCAGGGCCTCGTTGAAACTCAGTTGTTCGAGTTCCATAAGGAAATTTACCGGTGAACCACCCTTGCCGCATGAGAAACACTTGCATATGCCCTTTGACTTAGACACGGAGAACGACGGAGTGCGCTCGTTGTGGAACGGGCAAAGTCCGATATAGTTGGCACCCCGGCGTTTAAGGCTCACGAAGTCACTTACCACCTCGACTATATCGGCGGCATCCAGTATCTTCTGTACAGTCTCACGGTCAATCTTTTTCATAATGCAGTCGCAAAGATACAAATTTTTTCGTACCTTTGGTCATAATTTCCAATCATAACTATACACCTAACCTTGCATCACCCCATGATGAAAAAAACTATCCTTACCCTAGGGTTGACGGCCTTCGCTGCCATGGCTTTGCAGGCCCAGCGTTTCGCTGTATTCAGCGACATCCACGTAACCCCGGGAAATGCCAACGACAAGGCGCTGCGCGAGGCCGTAGCCGAAGTCAACCGTGGTGAATACGACGCCGTGATTGTCAACGGCGACCTCACCAACGAAGGCTCGGATGAGCAGATTGCCAACGTCAACAACATCCTCCGTGGCGTCCGTTTCCCTCTCTATGTTCTTCCCGGCAATCACGAGAACAACTGGTCCCAGTCTGCCACCAAGACGTTCATTGACACCTTCGGCGGCGACCGTTTCGTATTTGAGATTGACTCACTGGTCGTAGTAGGCATCAACTGCGGCCCGTTCATGAAGATGGGCGACGGACACATCAAGCAGGAGGACCTGCACTGGCTCCGCCACACACTTAACGAGCGTGTCACTCCCGGCAAGCGGGTCCTCAGCCTGAACCACTATCCACTTCAGGAAGACCTTGACAACTATCAGGATTATCTTGCCATTCTTGCCGACTATCCTGTTATCGGCCATATCAACGGCCACTATCACCGCTGGCGCCGTTACGATGCCGGAGACATCGAATGCGCCATGATTCGCGCCCTTGACATGGGCAACGGCGATTACGGTTATTCAATCGTCGAGGTTTCGCCCGAATGGACACATATATATAATAAGACCGTCGGCCGCAAGCCTGAATCCAGATATGCCTTCGCCAACCGCACACGTCACCAGCCCTTGAAACTTAACTCCGGCGATACCGCCGTCACCGCACCGCGCGGCTATCGCGTCGACCGCGTCTGGGCTGACAGCGCTTCAGTATTCACGCGTCTTGGCTTTGACAAGGATAATGTCTATTTCGCCAACTCGCTCGGACAGGTCAAAGCCGTGAAAAAAAACAACGGCAGCCTGCGCTGGTCCACAAATGTCCCCGACGGTGCATCCGTATTCTCCCGCCCCGTTTCGCTTGGCAACAATCGTCTTGCCGTCCCATATGCCTCCGGCATTGCAATTGTCGATGTCCGCAACGGCAAAATTATCAAGGATTTCAAGTCCAAGGAAGGTCCATATGTCGCTGATGGCACTCTTACGCCCGATGGCAAAGGATATATCCAGGGCGGATATAAGCGAATAGAACGTCGAAACCCATCGAATGGTAAACTTGTCTGGGAATATGATTCCCTCTTCAATTACGCCCAGGCCGCTCCCGCTATCGATGGCGACGACCTTGTGTTCGGAGCCTGGGACACAAACCTCCGTTGCCTGTCTCTCAAGGACGGACGCCTCAAGTGGGTATGGAACAATGGCAAGACGGCCAACATGCTCGGTCCCGGCAACGTTGTTCCGGTTCTGACCGATGACAAGGTCATCATAGTCGCCCCCGACCGCTACATGACCGCACTCGACCGTAGGACCGGCAGACAGCTATGGCGCGACAACTCGCACCGATATCGCGAGGCTCTTGGTCACAGTGCCGACAAGACTCGCGCCTATGCCAAGACCATGGATGGCGAACTTGTCGCTGTCGACGCTACCTCTCCCGACTTCCGTGAACTGTGGACAGTAGACATGGGTCTCGGATATGAGCACGCCCCCTGCATCGTGGCCGAACAGGATGGTGTCGTCTACGCCGGCTCTCGTCGCGGTATCGTAACCGCCGTCAATCCCCGTACACAGAAGGTACTGTGGAACCTGCCGTTAGGAAAAAGCGAGATCAACGGCATAGACATCGATCCCGAGACAGGCGACGTCTTTGTCTCACTGATTGAGGGCACTGTCTATCGCATTGCACGCGACTGACCTATCAGACGAATAACGCCGGAAGGCCGCATCATGAGTTCATGTGCGGCCTTCCGGTTTATTTATTAATGTAATGCTCTTAGAAAGACTATCAGAGTGCCTCGCGTATGGCTTCAACCATTTCCTTGTATTCGGCATCGCTGAGATAGACCTCTCCGGGATTCATCCGGAAGGTGCCTCCGTAGTCGGGGCCGTCCACATATTTGGGGGCTAGATGGAAATGCAGGTGCGAGAGTTTGTCACTGTATGCTCCATAGTTGATTTTCTCGGGATTGAACACTTTCTGCATCGCGCGTGTAACCCGGGCGACGTCTGACATGAACGCGTTACGATCTTCATCGCTGAGTTCGTTCAGATCGTTTACGTGATCTTTGTATGCCACCAGACAGCGGCCGCGGTAGGTCTGTTCCTTGAACAGGAACGCACGGGACACGCTCAGCGGAGCAATCTCAATCATAAGGTCATGCAATGTGTCATTGTTAGTGCAGTAGAGGCACTGGGATGGATCGCTTTTCATAATTATTCTATTCAGGAGATGATGATAATGATTTCTTGCAAAAGTAAGAAATTTTTTCAATATGCACAATCCGCATCAGTATCCTTCATGCCTCCCGGGTTACCTCTGCGCTACCCCCGGCCCGGGTCTCTTTTTCACTTGTGGATTTCGGTACATAGTGCGTGGTCCTGCGTGCCTGCCGAACAGTACGGGTCACATAGTCCGTCAGATAGACCGTAAACAGCGGAAAGATGATCATCCCGAACATCGGAAGCACCACCGCGACGATTTTTCCGGCAATGGTCACAGGCGATATGTCACATCCGACTGTCGTCATGTTCATGGCCGACCACCAAAGGGCCGTCCAGTATGTGTCCACCATTGGATTGACATCGGCTTCCTGCTGATAGAAGATCAGCGAGCAGAAATAAGTGACCAGCAGGATTATCGAAAGATAACTGATGAACAGACTGGTTATTGCATTCCGTGACAGATAGCCCATTACTATCGCGAGAGCAAGTGCGCCACGAGCCAGAGGGACGAAGCGTATGAAATACAGCCCGTCAGGACCGAGCGGTATATGGATCAGGCTGATGATGTTGAGATAAGGTATCGAAAGCAGCAGGAATACTATCCTGTGCCAGAAATGCCTCCACTTGTGTCTGCTGTATGCCAGTTCCACGAAAAAGTCCAGTACGAACACTATGCACACCCAGAACTGGAAAGTCATGTACTCATGGCTTGCCAGCAGATCCGTCTGATTGAATGTGTCATACGATATCCACACTATCAGTACCACCGCCAGCACAAGTACCACGAAGTTCATGACCGCCACCAGTGGTTTCGGCTCATGTATTTCTCCTTTCGTCTGTGATGTGGCTCTAATTCGCATAATGTGTAATATCTTTGTTTATCCTAACAATCATACCCCAGGCTTGGTTTACCTTAGGGCCTGAATAACATAGCCTGTTGACTTGGAAACCTTTAATCCGGACGGCTCTTACAACCCTTTGTCTCAGACGACTCCTTTTGCGATTTTGTTCCTTGGCCCCGAAATATTTGACTGTGAATCATTTTTCAGTTAAAAAATTATTTTGTACCTTTGCACTCGCTAAACCTCCGGGATTTGGCATATTCAATACAAAACTCATTACTTTTATTAAAAATTTCATTTTTTAATGGCAACAAAAATTAGACTGCAACGTCATGGTCGTAAGAACTATGCGTTCTATCCTATTGTTATCGCCGATAGCAGGGCACCACGAGATGGTAAGTTTATTGAAAGGATAGGTTCCTATAATCCGAACACTAATCCTGCTACAATCAACCTCAATTTCGAGCGGGCTTTGTATTGGGTTAACGTCGGTGCCGAACCCACCGACACCGTACGCACTATCCTCTCTGACGAGGGCGTACTGCTGATGAAACACCTCCAGGGTGGCGTTAAGAAGGGCGCTTTCGACGAAGCCGAGCTTCAGCGTCGCTTCAATGCCTGGAAGGAAGCAAAAGTGAAGAAAGTCGAGGCTATGAAGTCTTCCATGGCTTCCAAGGCTCAGGAGGCCGCCGCCCATCACCTCGCCGCCGAGGTTGCCGCAAACAAGGCCAAAGCCGAGATCGTAGCCAAGAAAAAGGCTGAACTCGCCGCCGCCAAGGCCGAGGCCGAAGCAGCCGCTGCAGCAGCCGAGGCTCCCGCCGATGAGGCCGCCGAGGCTCCCGCTGCCGAATAACTCTTTTCAGCACTGAACAGCACAGAGCGGCGCCCCTTTCCCGGGACGCCGCTTTTTTAACTGCGATTTCCCTTAACCAATCCTCAAATATTATTTTTCGATGACAATCAAATCATCCGTCGCGGTCGCGCTTACTGTCGCCTCCGTCGCTTTAACACCTGAAACTATGGCTCAAGACTCCGACAAGACCATATTCTCCCAGCCTTACGGCACTGTCCACGAGACAATTCCGTTCTCTCGCATCGACAACTCGGTATGGATTCCCGCGGTCGACCGTGGCATCCGCGAGGCCAGGAAAGAAGTTGACGCTATTGTCCGCCAGCGTTCGACACCCGATTTCGAGAACACAATCGTGGCCCTTGAGAACTCAGGAGCCGAACTCAACCGTGTCCTCAACGCATTCTTCCCCCTCGTTTCGGCAAATGCCGACGAGCAACTCATGGACATATCCGTCGACGTCTCCCGCAAACTCAGCGATTTCTCTACCGCACAGATCCTTAACGAGGGATTGTGGAGGCGCATACGCGATGTCTACGACAACCGTTCGAAATTCAACCTCTCTCCCGAGGACTCAATGCTCCTTCAGACCACTTACGATTCTTTTGCCCTCTCCGGAGCCAACCTTCAGGGAGAGGACCGCGAGAAGTTCAAGAAAATGTCTTCCGAACTCTCCGAACTCACTACACGTTTCGGACAGAACGTTCTCAAGGAACTCAACACCTACCAGATATGGCTTGACAAGAATCAGATTGCAGGCCTTCCAAAAGGCGTGGTAGATGCCGCCGCTGAGGCCGCAAAAGCCAAGGGTCGCGATGGCGAGTATCTCTTCGGTCTCGACCAGCCTACCTACATGGCCGTCATGAAATACGCTGACGACGATGCTGTCCGCGAGAAATTCTATCGCCTGTATTCAGGACGTAACACAAAGGGCGAGTTCAACAACGTCGAGATTCTTAAGCGCATCGCCGACCTCCGTCGTCAGATTGCCAATCTCCTTGGCCGCGAGACCTACGCTGACCACTCCCTCACCCGTACCATGGCGCAGAATCCCGCCAACGTCTATCGTCTGCTCAACCAGCTCCGCGAGGCCTACCGTCCCGCACTCGACAAGGAGATGCAGGAACTCACCGCCTATGCTACTGCTCAGCGTGGCACCGACACGCCCATAACACCATGGAACTATTCCTACTGGTCGAACAAGCATCGTGCCGACAAGTATAATTTCGACGAGGAGGCCCTTCGTCCATATTTCGAACTCGATAATGTCATCAACGGTGTGTTCGGACTTGCCACGCGCCTCTACGGCCTCCACTTCACTTACAATCCCGATATCGAGGTCTACCATCCTGATGTCAAGGCCTTCGAGGTCACTGATGACAACGGCGAATATATAGGTATCATATACACCGACTTCTTCCCCCGTGACACCAAGTCTCCCGGTGCATGGATGACCAATTTCAAGGAACAGTGGATCGATGCCGACGGCAACAATTCGCGTCCTCATGTCTCCATCGTGATGAATTTCACCAAACCCACCTCCGATACCCCCTCGCTCCTTACGCCCTACGAGGCCGAGACTTTCCTGCACGAATTCGGTCACTCGCTCCACGGACTGCTCGCCGACACCAAATATCACTCACTCTCCGGCACATCCGTCTACCGCGACTTCGTGGAACTCCCCTCCCAGTTCAACGAGAACTATCTGACACAACGCGAATACCTCAACACTTTTGCCAAGCACTATAAGACCGGCGAGGCAATTCCCGATTCGCTTGTCAACGGCCTTGTCACCTCCTCGCAATACGGCGCGGCATACTCCTGCATGCGCCAGCTCATGTTCGGCTTCCTCGACATGGCCTGGCACAGCACTCGCGGTCCCGTCGATGACGCCGTCGAGTTCGAGGCCGAGGCTATACGTCCGGTTCAGATTTTCGAGCCTGTCGAAGGCTCAATGGTATCGCCTCAGTTCAGCCACATCTTCGCCGGAGGTTACGCTGCCGGATACTATAGTTACAAATGGGCCGAGGTACTCGATGCCGACGCCTTCTCGGTATTCAAGAAGAACGGCATCTTCGACCGCAAGACCGCCGACTCTTTCCGCAACAACATCCTTAAGCGCGGAGGGACCGAGAATCCCGCCGACCTCTATCGTCGTTTCCGCGGAGGCGAGCCCACCATCGATGCCCTGCTCCGCCGCGACGGAATCATCAAGGACGAGCCCAAGCCCGCTCCCGTCCGAATCAAAAAAGACTGACTCCTCGCCTATAGCGAATAATCTATAAACCTTAATTACCCAAGGCGGCATGCCCCGAATCCGGCATGCCGCCTTTTTGCATCCCGGCATGACTCGGCATTTCTATCTTTCCTGTTTCCCAACCTTTTCCAGGCGTGCATTGTTATAAATCATAAATATTATTTTTTCAACACGCACAGACTATGAAAATCAACCGAACCCTGCTGTCAGTCATGCTTACAGGAGTTTGCGCCGCGGCCGCAGCCCCCGACTCCGACGCATGCACCCGAGTCGTCTACATCGGCGACGGCGAGAACAACGTCATCACAGGACGAACACTCGACTGGAAGGAAGACATCCCATCCAACCTCTACGTATTTCCCCGTGGCATTTTCCGTGAGGGCTACGACCGCCCCAACACACTTTCATGGACCTCGAAATACGGCTCAGTCTCAAACGTCGGATATGACATGGGCGTCACCGAAGGCATGAATGAGAAAGGTCTTGTCGTAAACCTCCTGTACCTTCCCGGAACATCATACTCATATACCGACGGCACCCCCGACACACGTCTGGTAATGTCCGCATCGCTTTGGGCACAATACGTCCTCGACAACTTCGCCACAACCGAAGATGCCGTCAAGACCCTACGTGAAGACACCTTCCGCATCGAGGCACCCGCAATGCCCGGCGGCTCCCCCACGACCGTCCACATGGCAATCTCCGACCTCACCGGCAACTCCGCCATCATCGAGTACCTCGACGGCAAACTATCCATCCACGAAGGACACCAGTATCAGGTGCTCACCAACGCGCCTCCATACGACCAGCAGCTCGCCGTCAACGAATACTGGAAACTCGTAGGAGGAATGCACATGCTTCCCGGCACAAACCGATCCCAGGACCGTTTCGCACGCGCCTCGTTCTACATCAACGCCGTTCCACGCAATGCCGACCATGCGATGGCGCTTGCCGGAGTCTTCGGAGTAATCTTCAACTGCTCCGTACCAGTGGGAATCTCACTTCCCGACAATCCCGAGATATCCTCCACCCGATGGCGTTCCGTAGCCGACCAGGCCAGACTCACCTACTACTACGGCACAACCCTCAATCCCTCCATCATGTGGGTCGACCTAAACGACTTCCAGTTAACACCCGGCTCCCCCATCATGAAACTCGACATCCTCAACCAGAAGAAATACTACCTCGGCAATGTCATCCACGACATGAAGCCCTCCAAATCCTTCTCCCCCCTCTACCGCTACACCACCGACTAACCCACACAACTCCACAAAATACACGGGCAGCCCATTCTCCGGCTGCCCGTTTTCAATTTATATCCCTACCCATAATTCAGGATTCTCGGGATACCCCGTCATCACCGGGAACTGATTCCTCTGATGACTATGATTTCTCTGATTTTTTTAAAAAATTTTTCCTCATTGAAAAAATTTTTTTTCAAAAAATGCCAATCTATTCAGACAGCGCCACACAAACGACTCTCTGATGTTGTATCTTTGCAGCAGGAAAAGTTGCTAGCGCTTTCCTTTCGGATTAGTTTCCTTGACTTCATATTCGATTCTTTCTCGGGGGACCGATAGGATGTTTAAGAAGCGAATCCAACCTTTATCAATCAACATCTTAATCTTGTTTTTAATCCTCGTTCAACAAACCTAAACCTTTAACAACCAAACCGTTTTATCATATGAGACGCACCCCAACAGGCCAGAGACTGGCCCGTTCAGACACCCTCTGACCGTTCCACCATACTGCCGGTTTGATCGGATCCTATAAAGCCGTACCGCTCCCCTATCCCACCCATGCATTATGAATTTTAAATTTCCCCAAAACCTATAAACAGGATTAAAAACAAGATTAAGTTTTTCCACCTACCCTATCAAAAACAGCACAACAACCACCGGGAACGCTTCCACTCAGACAATGAAAACGCTCTCAAACAACAAATCCCCTCCCCCACTCAATCGCCTAAAAGCGACTTGAGCAGCGGATAAAGATTATTAGCGAACACCGTAAAGCCAAGATCCGTGAAGTGATAGTTGTCGACCGTACCCTCGACACAGTCACCCAGTATCTTTTCGCCCGGGAAGTACGCCACATTGGCATCATCCTTGGCTATCTCGTCATATATCGCACGCAGAGTACGGTTCTTCTCGCCTATTGTCTCGAGCGTCTCGTTGTTGAAGCGCATGAGCGGAAAAATCGGCGACTCCACGAACACTATGGGAACTTCCGGATGCGCCTTACGGATAATCTCATAGAACGGCTTCATGCGCTCCTTGATTTCCGGCGTCTTGCAGTTCGGCAGAGCGTCGATTACTACGACTCCGGGGTCCTTCGCCGAAGCGATAAGTTCCGCAATCTCCGGGTCAAGTTTCGCATTCCCGCTGAAACCCAGATTGATGACCTCACGGTCGAGCATCCGACCCAAAATCGACGTATGCACCATACCCGGACGTGAAGCGCAACCGCCCTGCAGTATGCTCGTACCATACATTATTATTGGCTTGTCTCGCCGAGGTGACTCGACTGCCGGCGGAAGTATTACCGCGGTCGAATCAACTCCAATCGACAGTGAGTCAACACCATCATACAGAGACAGATACAACATGTACTCCCTCATCTTCGGAGTCATGTCACTGATTACCAGCGTCCGCGTATGCCTGTCGTTGAACGAAGGCCGCGCACTGCTGACCGTAGTCCACTTGCCGTCCTCAAGCACATATAGGTCCAGTCCGCGTATGCCCGCTGCTGTCATGTGGTTCATGTTGAAACGTAGCATTGAAGTCCAGTCCGCGCCTATTGCAGATGCATCCGAACGGAAACGGACAGCCAGCCCGGCAGCATCCTTGCCTAGGTTCCACACGTCCTTGCGCACCTTCGACTCCAGGGTATCCGGCAGACGCGAGTAGGCTTTTTTTGCATCCGGTGCAAGTGTTCCCAGCAATGGGAACTTCGACATATCATAATACTTCAGTTCAGAAGCCTTGATGGCATACATCGGAACAATGGAAAGAATTGCAAGCAGTGAAAGAAAATATTTTTTCATGATGATATTATTATTTCAAAATCAGAATTATATCAGTATTCACGTTCAAAATCAATTTCGAGTTGGCGGGGCCAGATGTCAGGATAAGCCCACGAGTCATCGTCCCCCGAACGCTCCAATCCGGGCGGATTGGACACCGTCAGGCCGACAAGCCGTATCTGCCTTGAACCTGACGCCGGCTCACATTCAGCATAGAGTTTCATCGCCGAGGCCATTATGTCTACGGCTGTCCATCTCTCCGGAGCCATCGGCAACGACAGCGAACGCGTGCGGGTAGTAAAATCGGCATAGCGGATTTTCAGAGTGATGGTCGCTCCGGTGAACGAACGCCGGTCGAGGCGCCCTTCAAGTTCATTGGCAAGTTCCATTGCAGTTGCTCGGAATTGCTCATCGTCTCTGATGAATTCCTCCAGTGTCGTCTCGCATCCTACGCTCTTTCGTATCCTCGTCGACGCAACCGGCCGAAGATCGATTCCTCGTGCGAACTGATAGTACACCGGCCCCATTTTACCGAACTCGCGTACAAGCCGCTCGATAGGCAATGCCCTCAGGTCAGCCCCGCTGTGTATTCCCAGACGGTGCATGTGCTCCGCTGTCACAGGACCCACGCCCCAGAATTGCTCTATGGATAAAGCATCGATGAACTTCTGTGCCACCGACGGATGAATTGTGCACAGCCCATTCGGCTTTCTGTAGTCCGATGCTATCTTCGCCAGGAATTTGTTATATGACACACCTGCCGAAGCCACCAGATGCAGCCGCTCGGCAATCTTGGCCTTGATTTCCCTGGCGATTGTAACCGCCATCGGAATACCAGGCTTGTTCACGCTGACATCAAGAAACGCCTCGTCAAGCGATATAGGCTCTATTACATCGGTATACTCATGGAAAATTTCATGCATCTTGGAAGATACATCCTTATAGACCTCGAAGCGCGGCAGGACAAAACGCAGACCCGGACACTTTCGCATGGCCTGGAGCGAGGGCATTGCCGAACGCACACCGTATTGTCGAGCCTCGTATGATGCGGCCGCCACCACGCCACCGCGCGAGGCATGACCCACCGCAACCGGGATTCCACGCAACTCCGGATTGTCGCGCTGCTCCACCGATGCGAAAAAAGCATCCATATCGATATGTATGATCTTACGGTCCATGAAATGTCTTCCTTTCGCAAATGTACAAACTTTCTGCGATTGGGCCCTTGTTTTCAAATAATTTCGTTAAATTTGCTGTTGAAACCAATCTCATAACCCGATATACTACTTTTATGGAATCCAAGGTTTACTTTACCAATCTCCGTACCAACGCTAACACGAACCTGCTCGACAAACTCGAGAGGCTGTGCATACGCGCCGGTCTTCTCTCCTATAATCTCAAAGACCAGTTCGTCGCCATCAAACTCCACTTCGGCGAGCCAGGCAACCTGGCATATATCCGCCCCAACTTCGCAGGACGTCTCGTCGAACTGCTCAAGAAACAGGGTGCCAAACCATTCCTTACCGACTGCAACACTCTCTACTCCGGCCGACGCTCCAATGCCGTCGACCACGTTGACGCCGCCATGGAGAACGGCTTCAACCCTATCGTAGTCAAGGCCCCCGTCATTATCGCCGACGGTCTCAAAGGTGTTGATGACCGTGAGATTCCCCTCGACAATGCTGAATTCTGTCGCGCCCCCAAAATCGGTTCCGCACTTGCGGATGCCGATGTGATCATCTCGTTCACCCACTTCAAGGGCCACGAGCAGGCAGGTTTCGGCGGCGCCCTCAAGAACCTCGGCATGGGCGGCGGTTCGGTACGCGGCAAACTAGAGATGCACGGCAACTCCAAACCTGTCATCAACCGCGACAACTGTATCGGCTGCGGTGTCTGCGTCCGCCATTGCGCCCACGACGCACTCTCGCTCGATGCCGACCATAAGGCTGTCATCAACTACGACAAATGCGTCGGCTGCGGCCAGTGTGTAGCACTCTGCCAGCACGACGGAGCAGTCCTCGCCGCATGGGACACTTCAGAGAACCTGAACTGCAAGATCGCCGAATATACCGAGGCCGTCCTGAAGGACAAGCCCAACTTCCACATCTCATTCATCATGAACGTGTCGCCCGAGTGTGACTGCTGGGGCCACAACGACGCCGCTGTCGTACCCGACCTCGGCATACTTGCCTCAACCGACCCTGTCGCACTCGACCAGGCCTGCGTCGACCTCGTGAAGAAAGCACCTGTCCTGCCGACTGACAATGAACTTGAGAACGCACATCAGCACGAGGATCTCGCCGGTCACGATAAGTTCAAACTCCTGCACCCCAACACCGACTGGGAGGCCGGTCTCGCCCATGCTGAAAAACTTGGCCTCGGCACCCGCGCCTACACCCTCATCACCTGCTGAACAAACCAAAAGCACATAACGACGGGAGGCTGCAATCGTAAATCACACGATACAGCCTCCCGGCATTTATATTGGAAATGGGGAAAACGTGCTTCAATCGTCCCCGCTAAGAATTATCCGGCAACTCAACGGCGGGGATAGCCGATGAGGTCGTTTAGAACCAGAAGGGTACCTTCCTGAAGGTGGAGCAGGTCGGTCAGGGCCGCACGGTCCATCGTGTACCGGGGTACGTTCACGAGACCCAGCCCGGCGCAGGCTATACCGACGTTCTGACTGACCATGCCGCCGTCGACATAGCCCATATTGTCAGAAGCCTGTCTGTCAGGGACACCGAAACGTGCGGGAGTCAATACATACACGAACGCGAGAGGCGGCAACTGGGTTATGTTCGGCTGTCCTCCCACAACGATATCGCGGTGGTCTCCTTCGGCCACAAGTTCAATCTCCTGCGAGTCGGGAAGATAATGGTATGCCCCTTCGGGAGTGAAGACGTATATGTCGATGTCATTCTTGCCGAGGGCCGAGGGTGCCGTGCGCTTGCCATCAGGTCGATTCACACCGTCGGCGGCCCAGAGCAGATTGCTTAGATCGCGCATGGAAACGGGCTTGTCGGCCCATACTCTCTCGCTGTGACGCTTACTGAGTGCTGTCATGACGGGCAGTCCCCTGTCGATTTGCGGAGGGTCGAGTTTTATGCGACTTGTGTCAGAGGCTGTTGCTGTCAAAGCCATAATGGTAAGGGTTAATATTGAGGTAACTGACTTTTTCATATCGACATTAATAACGTAAGGTTAACGCAAAAGGTTTTAATTCACACTAAATTTGGATTTGAGTCCTCGTGCGAACGGTGGCTGTCCAGACAGTCCTTGCAGACACCCTTGCCTACGAAGTTGACACTCTGCAGGAGAAAACCCTCGGGTATATTGAAAGGCGGAATATGCTCTGATTCGAGACAGTAGACCTTGCCGCATTCCACGCATTTGAAATGGATGTGCATGTCGCTGACCGAGTGTCCACATTCTCCCCTGCACAGTTCATAACGCAAGGAGCCGCTGCCGTCATCGATTTCGTGGACGAGATCATTTTCCACGAACAGCCTTATGACGCGGAAAACGCCGGATTTGTCTATCGAGGCTATGTCTTCCTCAATCTCGGCAATGCTGACAGGATGCCGGAAGCCGTCTAGACAACGGGCTACCAGAATCCTGTTCGGCGTAGGGCGTATGCCTTTCTGCTCTAACAGAGCGCTTATTCTGTCCATTGGGTCAGTGCAATATTACTTTTCCACTACTTCGAACCCTGCATCGCGAACGGCCTTGACAACGCCTTCTGCAGAATGTTCGCCCTCGACGGTTGCTTTGCCGGTAGAAAGGTTGACGTCAACCTGTTTCACGCCTTCGACTCCGCTGATGGCTTTTGTGACTGCGGCCTGGCAATGAGGGCAGTTCATGCCCTTGATGGTATATTCTTTAGTCATATCACTGGTGATTAAATGTTTATGTATGTGTCCTTTAATTATTCCTACAGCAAGTAGGATGACAAGTATTATCGAGCATAGTGTGCTGAACAGGCTGAATTCATGGTGATGCATCCCGTGGGGATGTATCATTCCAAGGTCAAACCACTGCGCGGGAAGTAGATAGTCTATGGTGAGACCGAAGGCTATTGCGCCGAAAATTATCGAGCCTAGATAGATTGAGGCGGCCTTGCGTCCCATCTCACGTGAAATGAGAGTGAACGATGCGAAGTTGGCGGCAGGACCTGCCATGAGGAGAACGAGGGCGGTGCCGGGCGAAAGCCCTTTCAGCATCAGCGAAAGCGCAATTGGAATCGAGCCTGTGGCGCAGACGTACATAGGTATCGCAACTATTAGAACAACAATCATCGAAAGGATGGGTGTAGTGCCTAATATCGAGAAGAAATCATCCGGCACATAGACCGTAATGATTGCCGCGATGACAAGGCCGATGACAAGCCAGCCCCCTATGCTGCCTACAAGGTCGATGTATCCGTACCTCAGGGCGTCTACACATTTTGTCAGGAACGGCTTTTTCGGTTCTTTCTCTTCACAGGTGACTGTTGTCTGGTCTCGGGAGTCGGCAGACTCGGTACGTCCGACGGCCACCCCGCCGAAGACTGCGGTGAACAAAGCCGCAACAGGACGGATTACGGCAAACGCCGGTCCCAGCAGCGACCAGGTCGCCGCGATGCTGTCGACTCCGGTCTGAGGCGTCGCGACCAGGAACGATGTCGAGGCGGCCTTCGACGCGCCTTTTCGCCTCATGGCTATTGCCGTGGGCAGAACGCCGCATGAACAGAGGGGCAATGGTATACCGATAGCCGCTGCCTTGACCACGGACTTCCATCCGCGTCCCGAAAGATGTCGGGCGAAGGTATTCTGGGGTATGAAGGCATGCATTATTCCGGCAATGAGGAAGCCAAGCAAAATGTATGGCGACATCTCATTGAGCATGAAAAAAAGAGAGTTCAGAAGATCCATATTTGCTTATTTTTTGCAAAATTACAAACAAAGGTCTGCAACTCAAAAGCAAAAACCGTGCCTATCTGCGTCCTTTCTGTTTTTTAACGGGTGCCTGGAAAGACAGCCTGAGTCTGTCTAACGAGGCCCACCACTCGTCAGTGAGCAAACTGACATTATTATCCTTAATGGCCTTTTTCAATGTCTTGAAAACTTCCACAAGTTTGCCGCAGTTAGAGTTTTTGTTAGGGGACCATGTCTCGGCAATGCCGCCATTCGAAGCGTAAAAGTAATAGGACGTGCCATCCAGCCCAAAAGAAGTTTTTTGTACAGATTTTTTAACTGCGACATCAATCAGACCGGCAAGTTTCTTACCATGTATCGGGTCTATGGCAATCTTTCCTATCAGATATAATTTGACTGTCTTACCAGATTTTTCATCCTCTTCTTCTTCCGGAATAGTTTTGCCGTCAGAATCTTCATATTCTACGAATGGTGGACTCACAGGTTTGGGCCCCGGCATTTCTATAAGAGTCAGCGTATCGCATCCGGTCGACAGACTGATTCCGTAGCGATTTTCAAACGACGGATACATCACCATCCCACATTTACGTTCAGACGTCAGCAGATAAGAACCAGACTTCTCGGCAAATTCCCGACCATACTGTATTTGGTTAAGCCGACTTTGCGCCCAGGTGTTGCCGCAGAAGGCAAAGCCGACACACAGAATCAATATTTTATAAAATGCCGCCATACAGAAGGATAATAAAATACATTAAACCAGAGGATTATCCCAAAACTATTGTTTTGAGGCTTGGTCTACCGCCTCTTCTTTCGTCTTTTTCTCAAGAAGATATTTATTAATGCAGTTAATGTTTTGCTGTACCAGATTTTCACTCGTCAATTTGGCAATCGGAAGAGTAAATTTCAATTCAATGGCGTTATCTTCGTACTTAAAGTCATAAGACTCTTTCTCATCATTAACAATGATATTGACATCAACATAATTAATCGAGGCTCGTTTCTGCCATTCCTCAAGAGATTTACAAAAGTCAAGGAATGCAGTCTCAATAGACTTATCCTCACGAATGTATGTCATATCATCCGTTAAAGGACCTTTCTTATAATCCGAAGGAATCGTCATTCTGACAATAATATAAAAAAGACTAGGTACCGGACTTTCTGCGAAATATTCGACAGAGGCTAAGTTGTCCTTATCTTTTGCAATCCACTTATTATAATTGAAAGGCAATTCCGGGGCTTCTTGAAAAGACAGTTTCAGTTTGTCTATTTTTGACCACCATTCCTCATTCAGTTTACCGGGATTATTTTGTTTAATTGTTTGTCTCAGTGAATCAACGACATCTACAATTTTATCGCAATTGGAATATTTCATTGGAGGAGCCCATGCTTCAGCAACGCTATCATTTGAGGAATAGAAATAATACATTACTCCGTCAAGTCCCCCATAAGAAACCGGAGTGGATTTAGCTACAGCGACATCAATCAGGTCCGCAAGACGCTTTCCATCAGCCGGATCTATCGTTATCTTTCTGACTGGAAATTTCTTGTTCGCCTTTTTAAACCATTTATTCTCATCGTCATCATCATCTTCTGCCAACACTTCCACTTCATAGGGATTCTGCATCTCAATAAGAGTCAGCATATCATAAGACTTAGACAGGCTTATGCCAAATAGATTTGAGAACGACGGGGCAATCACCATACCACAACTGCGTTTCGATTTCAGCAGATACTTACGACAATTCCTGACATAAGCATCATCAGGTTCCGAACTCCTAAGATTATTTTGCGCCCAGGTGTTGCCGCAGAAGGCAAAGCCGACACACAGAATCAATATTTT